>Ga0308019_10000668_pt1 | contig 21274 bp, 16 predicted proteins | sample Neamet284_FD_203135 | JGI IMG/M metagenome (GOLD analysis project Ga0308019, IMG submission 203135) | Marine microbial communities from water near the shore, Antarctic Ocean - #284 | ecosystem: Environmental > Aquatic > Marine > Unclassified | place: Southern Ocean | collected 2014-10-01 | reverse complement strand
TTTGTTGGTAAAAATTTTATAGTTTACAGTCCCTTTTTTATGACAATAACTTCGCTGCTGCCAGCAGGAAGCGTCCAACACCAGATGCGGCGCCTGTTAAAGCGACTACCTTTCCATCTAGATTTTTCATGATTAAATACCTTAGCTCTTGAGTCGCTCAACGATTCCTTTGAGTGTGCTATAAAGATCCTCTAGTCTCTGCTGAGTCTTTAAATCAATATTAGCGTTCTTTGCGTCTAACTTAGCGCGGCTGATCTGGCGTGCAAGCTTTCTATTACCACCTCTTTGGATAGACTCTACGGCTTGATTGAGTAATGTCTGTAGCGACTTAGCAGCATTCTCATCAACAACCCCAGCTCTCAGTAGTTGTTCAATATATGCCATTGCCACCACTGGATCTGCAGGCCACGTCATAGGCACTTGCTGTTGCGGATTGAAAAGCTTACGCGGACCAATTATCGGATAAGCTAGCGCAGCGGAGGCAATTTCATTTTCACTGAGATAATCGCTAGGTAATAGTTTGAACACATCTAAGCCACGAGCGATCTCAGTACCGTAGATAGCACCTTGATAGTAATACACGGACCAAAAGCCGCCTGTTACTAAGTCCTCCTCATGGACAGGGCCCCTATCAAAGTAGGCAATTTCTACTGGCGTTGCAGAGTCTGTAAAGTCAATGACTGAAATCCCACCCTGATACCAGGCTTGAATAAAGATATCACGGCCAGGAATTGGAATGATGGCGCCATTATGAGCGACACAGTTTTCCGTTTCCAATTGGGGGGCGGGAATTTTGAAGTTACTTTTGAATTCTAGCTTTTGGTTAACGATATCATAGATAGCATCAGCTCCCCAATTCATCGGATCCCAGGCTCTACAGCGAGCTCGGCCGCCACCACCCCATTCGTCAGTGAAAAGGATCTTGGTCCCGTCATTGTTAAACGTAGCGGAGTGCCAGTAAGCAAAACCGGAGTCAGTCACGACATCGATCCTTGTTGGCTTACGCGGATCACTGATGTCAAATAAAATACCGTTTCCCGAACAGGCCCCTGCAGCTAAGTTAGCTGTTGGGAATACAGTAATATCATGGCATTGGTCCGTGCGATACGTTTCCTGCGTATCATCTCCATGGTCACCGCCACGCCAAAGCCCAGCCAAGGCGCCGGTATCTGGATCAGCGAATACTGTGGGACTATCAATAATGCGTGATTTGGATGGGTCGTCAATAGGGATTTCAATGATATCGATACGGAATAGAGCGGTGCTGACATCTCCCGGAGTGCTGTCAATACAATTCTCTAGTTCTTCTTCCTTACGAACGTTAGATGTACCTGAGTTATAAATTAAGATTTTGCCATCTGCGCCGGGACCAGATACGACTGAATGAGTGTGTGACCCTCGACATGTTTGTACGGCGCCAACCTGCATAGGACGGCTTATATCAGAAATATCAAAAATACGAATACCACGAAAACGTTCATCGCTAATGTCTTTATCGATTCCCTGCAGACCACAGTCGAGGCGACCACGGCCCTCCTCTACAGACATAATAAGTAAGTCACCCACAATAGATACATCGCCTTGTCCGCCAGGGCAGACGACGGAGGTGACCAGATTTGGAATGCCGATATCATCAAGTTGGTACATGTTAAATCCGTGATAGCTACCGGCTACAAGAAGATCTCCGCGAAAGGCCATGTCGGTATTCATAAAACTGAGCATCGGATAGCGCTTTGATTCAGCCGCTTTCTCCGTCGATTCGGGCTTATCCGCTTCCTCCGCGTTACCCGTATTTACTGCGTTAGATAGTTCCTCAGCACTAATGCTCTCATCAGTATTTTCTTTATTGGGGTCTTCTGAGCCAAGAGCTACGGGATTTGCTGGATCAAAGAAGCCCGAGGGTTTGCGTTGAGAGGAAATTAACTGCAGATTCGAAATAGCTTCTTCTGCATTAAACATTCCGGCGGTCAGACCAGCACGAGGATCGGTAGATAGGCCGACCAGAATCACGTTCATGCGTTCGATTTCTATTGTTTGATCGTTTTCTGTATCTGTAACGAATTCATTCATCAATGGATCATAAGCAGCACCTGATTGCTTTCTCAGATCTTTGACCATTTTCACGGCACCATCATGGTGCTTGATCATAAGGGCAAGAAATAGTTTATCAAACGCTATACCGTCTGATTGGCTAAGGACTAACATTTTTTCATCAGACGCCATACCGGACATATTGTGATTCAGATGATGATTTTCCTGATCATCTGGATCTGGTGCAGTTTCAGTACGCTCAATCAGCCAGTCTTTCATAAAGGTCATTTCGTCATCTTGAGAAACCTCGATGCGCCCAGCTAGGTCCAAGACGGCCTTATTATTCGTTCTTTCGGCAGCAAGGTTCGCCATCAGTAATGCCTGATTATGATGGATAATCATTTTTTGCATGAACGTTACATCCGCAGCACTGTAGGAAGAATCAGCAATGGCTATTGCAGTTGCAGCATCGAGGATCCGTATTGGCTGACCGGGAGCGCCTGGCTGAACAATGGGTGCTATTGATGCCCGCTCGAGTTCTGATGCATTAATAACAGAGGTCATAGCGATAGCGGCGATGAGTATGAGACGGGGACTGAAACGAAAAGTGAGGTTTTTCATGATTAAAAGAATACTCCATTTGGAATTACTATGATTAGCATTAGCTGGTTCACACAAGATAGAGACATCTTTATTATGGGGCACATACTCCAATCAGGGTACTAAAAGTCGAGCAACATAAGATGTTGATTATTACTGCGAACTAAGATCATAGCAGTAACTTTTTAACTTTAATCTATCCCTATACGTTCTTTATACATTTTCCATAACGCAAATGTTGTCACTACCGCGACAGACAGAAACGCTATATCAATGGTAATCTCAGGAATTCACTTTAGGCATTGATTTTATTGGCTGAGGTTCTTAAAGTGTACATTGTATTAAAGAGCACATCGCACTATTTGCGGAGCGCTATAATTCTTATAAAGAGGAGCGTTAGTATGTCACTCGAACTAGTAACAGCAGGATTGCAAGAAAAAGTAGGCGAAGATTGCGGATTAGGTGCGACCTTAAAGTTTGATTTCGGTGATGACGGTCTTATTGTTTTAGATGCGACTCAGGTACCAAATACCATTAGTAATGAGGATGCCGACACTCAATGTACAATGGTTATTAGCATTGAAAACTTTATGGAAATGGCCGAAGGAAAACTAGATGGTACTGCCGCTTTCATGTCTGGAAAGCTAAAGATTCAAGGTGACATGGGTATCGCTATGAAGCTGGCTCCGATTTTAGCTTAAGCCATAGCTAACCGCTAAAAACTAAAAATGCCCCGCTATTTACATAACGGGGCATTTTTTATTGTCTCTTGGGTAAAATACCCATGTGCTTTGAAATAATACCTAACATCACCTCATCAGCACCCCCACCAATAGAGCCCAACCTGCCATCTCGATATGCACGCGCTACTGAACTATCCCACATATAGCCCATGCCACCCCAGTACTGTAAGCAACTATCGGTTACCTCGCGTGTTAAACGCCCTGCTTTTAACTTACCCATAGAGGCTTTTAACGTAACGTCTTGACCGTTGATGTACCCTTCAACAGCTGAATAAGTCAACGCTCGTAGGCATTCAACTTCCGTCTGAAGTTCTGCCAATCGAAAGTGCACCACCTGATTATCAAGAATCGACTTGCCAAAGGCTTGTCGCTGACGGGTGTATTCGATCGTATCGTCAATCACAAACTCCATCATCTTTAAATTACTGGCCATGGCATACAGTCGTTCTTCTTGAAACTGCTCCATCTGGTAACGGAAGCCTGCGCCTTCTTGACCAATCAAGTATCGCTGGGGAACACGCACGTCGTCGAAAAATATCTGCGCAGTATCTGAAGAACGCTGCCCAAGTTTATTTAACTTTTCTGACAGCGATATCCCCGGCAGATTCATGGGCACTACGATTAGCGATTTATTAGCATGACGACCTTCATCGCTAGTATTGGCAAGCAGACAAATGAAATCAGCCTGAGTAGAACTAGTAATCCACATTTTTGTACCGTTGATAATATAGTCGTCACCATCCTTTTTAGCGGTGGTTTTTATCGCAGCCACATCAGAACCCGCGTGGGGCTCAGAGACAGCAATAGAGCAGACCATATCACCCGCAATTGCCGGTATTAAAAATTCACGACGCAACTCATCGCTACCATGTTTAGCTAGCGCGGGTGTTGCCATATCAGTCTGCACACCAATGGCCATGCCTACACCACCCGTCCGAATGCGTCCTAGCTCTTCAGCAAAAACGACCTGATAACTATAATCAAGGCCCATGCCTCCGAACTCTTCAGGCCTAGATATGCCTAGTAAACCAAGATTGCCCATTTTCTTAAACAACTCATGAGCGGGGAAAATGCCCTCTTCCTCCCACTGATCCGCGTAAGGGTTGATCTCTTTGTCGATAAACTGCGCAATGGTTGCACGAATCGCTTCATGCTCTTCCGTTAAAATCATAGCGTAACATCCTTTTTATAGTTCAAAGCCCAAACTGACGGACAGCTAAATCACGCATAATTTCTTCCGAACCACCGCCAATGGCATTAACGCGAACTTCTCGATAAATCCGCTCAACTCGACTGCCGCGCATATATCCCAGGCCGCCAAGGATTTGCATAGCTTCCCTTGCACAAAATTCCATAGTCTGACTGCATTGTACTTTTAGTAATGCAATATCACCGGCACTCTCGCGACCTTCATGGAACTCATGGCACACTAGCTGAAGATAAGCCTGAGTCGCATTAATGCGCATCTTCATATCAGCAATTTTATGACGAATAACCTGATGATCTGCCAGACGCTTACCAAAGGTCTTTCGCTCTCGACCCCAGGCCACAGCGTCTTCTAAACACACTCGAGAAAAAGCTTCCATCGCAGCTGACATAGCCAGACGCTCCGCATTAAAGTTATTCATAATAACGCTAAAACCTCTATTTTCTTGACCAATTAAATTGCCCACAGGTACACGTACATTATCAAAATAAATAGTCGCCGTATCAGAACACCACCACCCTTGTTTTTTGTCCAAGGCAGTGCGCGAAACCCCCTCAGTATCGGCTGGAATCAATAGTGTAGAAACACCTCCCGCACCTTCGCCACCAGTACGGACTGCTGTAGTGAACCAATTGGCATTCATGCCGCCCGTAATGTAAGTCTTAGAGCCATTGACCACATAGTGGTCGCCGTCTAATCGCGCTGTCGTTGTTAGATGAGCAACATCGGAACCAGCTCCGGGTTCAGTGATCGCCAATGAAATTCGTTTAGTACCAGCCAACACAGGAGGTGCGACCATTTGCTTAACCTCCTCGCTAGCAAAATTGATGACCGGTGGCAATCCAATGCCATGTACCATCAAAGTGGCACCAACACCGCCTACCGCTACGCGAGCCAGCTCTTCGTTGAGAATAATGCCATACCAGACATCAATTCCTTCTGACACACCGCCAAATTCTTCAGGGAAGCCTAACCCCAAGATCCCTACCGCAGCTGATTTAGGCCAAAGTTCGTCTGGAATATGTCCGTCTTCATCCCATTGCGCAGCAAAGGGAATCACTTCTCGTTCAAAAAAACGGCGCAGTTGTGCTCGCCATTCATTGTGCTCTGGCTTTAAATGTATATTGGGTAATCGTGCGCTATCAAAATCTAGGGACATAGTATTTTCCATTCGATTATAAGTAGATAATTTTGAATTAATAATACTAGACAGGCAAGAGCCACCGATCAAGGGCAACAGTGCCATTTTATTGGGAATAAACGCCAATAGAATAGATTATTTTCGTCGATAATCCCGCGGTGAAACCCCATGCCAGCTTTTAAATGCACTAGAAAAAGAACCCTGGTCGGCATAACCAAGTAGAAAAGCAATTTCAGTGATGCCTAGACGATCATCAGACAAATAACGCAGAGCCACGCGAGAACGAACTTCCTGTAATACCTGTAAAAAGTTGGTGTCCCTATCTGAGAGTCGTCGCTGTAACGTCCTGCGGGATATGTGCAGGCTGTTGGCGAGCTTATCTATGGTGACCTCACCCTCCGGAAGATACTGAACAATTGACTGTTTTAGGCTGAAAAGTAATTGATCGGAAGGGTCTTCGTCTTCAAAAAAATCTCTAAAAGGATGACTATGATCAGGTCCCTCTTGGTAGTCCTGCTGCAACATAGGGTAGGTAAGTGCTTCGCGCTGAAAAAACAAGCTACTGTAGGATTGATCAAAACTAAGGTTTCGCCCAAAAGTATCCTCCAGTTTGGAAATATCTTGGGGCTTCGCATAAGAAAATCTTGCTTTGATCACTTGCACGGGCATAACACAGAGAGAATTAAAAATACCTGCTGATGCGGCTAACATCTCATCACTAATAAAACGTTTACGGCCCGTCTCTAGCAATAACGGCTCCCAACGAAGCTCTACTAGCTCGCCCTCTCGATGGATAGTTACTCTTCCGATATCCCCACGAAGCTTAACATTGCTAGGCATTAAATTGAGATAGTCCCTGAATGACTTACACACCGTGGCAAGGTAGAGCTGCAAATTTAGCCCTCGAAGGAAAGCGACTCTCCCGACCTTTAAGCCCAGGTCAGGGTCATCAGCTGCTGAAGCAGTAGCCTGATAAAGCCGAAAGTAAGTATTGACTGGAAAACGACGATCAGGAATATCTAGCTCATGGCCCTCGATGCCCGCTTCATCCATAAGTAACTGTTTGCTCAAGCCTAACTGTTCTGCCACCTGTAGAATAGCAGTCAGAGGGCCCGCATAAACGGTCCATGAAGGGTCAATAGATTGCACAGCAAAGTCATTCATTGATATCTAATCGCAGGTTTTGCCGATAATGGAAGTCCCACTAGTCTAACACTGGCGCTAAAAGCCACACAACGAATGTATTTTAAAACCTTGTATCGGGCTAGCAAAAACAGGGACCATAATATTTCTCCAGCAACCATCGAAAAAATCTAGTAGTGACTTAGTAATATTCTCTAAACCACACTACTCTCAACTCTAATTAAGGGCGTGACATAAAGCAAAATACTGTATATATTAACAGTACTTTAATTATCTTTAATCTATGAGCTAAATTGATAGAACATCCATAAAATGTCCAGTAAACCTTTGTTAAAAAACCTACTTTCACGACAAGATACCTGGCGTGGGCGCAATCGATCTCTACGTAAACACGTCATAGCAACGGGCAATAATAGTTTAGACAGACTGTTACTCGGCGGCTGGCCGGTTTCAGCTCTCACTGAGCTAGTCAATCGGCAAGATGGCATAGGTGAACTGAGTATATTACTACCAACACTCAAGCATTATGCCAACGAAGATAAGCTATGTGTGTGGCTAGACCCCCCCTATCAACCCTACGCACCAGCCCTAGTAACCGCGGGAATCCCTCTAGATAAACTATTAGTCGTGCGTAGTAAAAACAGTAAGGAGTGGCTTTGGACCGCAGAACAAGCGATTAGAGGGAATGCCTTGCTCTTTGCATGGACCAATCAGACACAGCCGCGTTATACCGCTTTACGCAAATTACAATTAGCCGCCGCTGACTCACATTCTCCAGCCTTTTTATTTAGCTCAACTGCGGCACTTAAGGCCTCATCTCCTGCACTGTTACGTATCGAGTTAGAAGCTTTAAAACCAAATGTACTGTTAATTACTCTACTCAAATTGAGGGGTAAAGTCCCCGGAGCAAAAATACAGGTATCTCTTGCTGATGAAGCGACTGAACGTACTGAACTAGACAAGCTGCCGGTTAATATTCATTACCCACAACTAAAGAAACCAGATTATCCATTACCACTTGAACCTAAAGTACAGCGCTTAAATACCTAAACCGTGAAAAAAAACAGAATAGACAGTATCGACCCAAAAAAAGACATTTGGCTCTATATCGACTTCCCATTACTGGCTCTTGACGCTGTATTAGCTGATATAGATCACAGCCAAACTGAATCAGCTATAGCTGTTGCTAGTTTGCAAAAGAATGTTCAACGCATAGTCTGCTGTAATAATCATGCTCAGAAATGGGGTGTTGAGCCCGCCCTATCACTCTCCACTGCTTCGGCTATTTGCCCAGACTTGCTTGTACTGTCAAAAAATCATGCACAAGAAATACGTCTGCTACACAGCCTAGCCTTGATCGCCTACCAATTTAGTCCAGAAGTTATAATAAACGATAGAGGTATCTGGCTTGAACTGTCTGGCTGTGATCAGCTTTTTCACAGTTATAGCAAGTTGCTACAAAAGCTGCATCGACAAATGCTATCTCTATCGAGTACAGCCACTACAGGCATTGCTATGAGCCCTCTGTCGGCACAGTTGTTATGTGGCCAAAAGTTTCAATACTATTTGCCTGATGAAGACGAAATACACCGCAGTCTTATGGCTACTGAGCTTTTTAAATTACCTGGCAACCAGAAGCAGAAAAACCATTTCAAACAACTGGGCTTGGAAAGCATAGGTGATTTACAGGCACTACCTCGATCAGCCTTGAGTCAGCGCTTTAGTCCAGAGTTAATTAAAACCCTAGTTCTACTGAATGGCGAAAAACCCTGCACATTAAATCGCTTTACTCCTCCAATCGAGTTTAGTGATCAAATACAGATTCCTCAGGGGCTGTACAGCAAAGATAGTCTGTTATTTTTTATGAAAACATTGTTACAACGTTTTTGTCTTTATCTCTCGGCTAGGCAATGCCATTGTCACAATATTGTCTGGTGCTTTGAGCCCCTGTTAGGGAAGAGCCAGTCAATGGCTATTACATTATCAGGCAGCAATAACAACTGGCCAAGCCTACTTACCTTGAGCCGCCTACAGCTAGAACGATTAGAGTTACCTCAAAGTATTGAGCAAATATCACTTTTCTGCGACCAGTTCATCGATAAGCCAGAAATCAGTTTTGATCTATTTGATGATCAGATAACACTCGACAACCAGTCATCTGAATTAATTGATAACCTATACGCAAGATTAGGTGTTGACGCACTAACGCAGCCGTCTATGCGCGAAGAACACTTGCCAGAAAATGCCGGTAGTATTAGCCCTCCCAATAGATCGGCTAAGATTAACTACCCCATATCAAAGGCCCCACAACCACTATGGTTATTACCCCAGCCAACGCGGATACAGCAGCGCAATAAACAACTTTATTGGAGGCGACCACTAACTATTATTAGTGGTCCTGAACGTCTCTGCGGTAATTGGTGGCAGTCCGAACAGCAGCGCGACTACTATCTGGCTTGCGACAGTAAAGGCGCACGCTACTGGTTATTTAGAGAATCCACAAGTAACCAGTGGTTTGTCCATGGACTTTTTGCTTAAACGTCAAACTGCTCTTTTAACTTGAACTTTTGCACCTTGCCCGCAGGATTACGCGGCAGTATGTCAACAAAGCGTAACTCACTAGGAAGCTTATAACGGGCTAAGGATTCACTTGCAAAGGCACGCAGCCCTTCCAGGTCAAGACTAGCACCCTCTTCAAGAACAGCAATAGCCGTAACTGCCTCTCCCCATTTATCATCTGGTAAGCCTATAACAGCCACTTCTAAAATAGACGGGTGTCCATATAGAATACTCTCGACCTCAGCGGGGTAGACATTTTCCCCTCCAGTAATAACCATATCCTTGACCCGATCACAGAGAAAAAGAAAGTCCTCATCATCAAGATAACCGATATCACCACTGTGAAACCAGCCCTGAGTATCAATCGCTTCAGCAGTCGCTTCAGGACGATTCCAATATCCCTTCATAACGTTAGGCCCTTTAATACAGACTTCGCCGTGAACACCCGCAGCGACTGGGTTATTACCCTCGTCGACAATGCGCACCTGAGTAAACATCGGTGCCTTACCCGCCGAACCTATCTTAACCATCGCCAAGTCACTACTTAGGAGGCTAGCAAAAGGCGCAGTTTCCGTTAGGCCATAGCCCTGACAAAAACTAACATTGCGATCGCCATACGTCTCAATCAATGGCACTGGCACAGGTGCGCCACCACAAGTTAGCGTACTAATACTAGATAGATCCGTAGAGGCAAAACTCTCATGTTGCGCCATCATTAAGAACATAGTTGGCGCGCCAAACATAGTGCCGACTTTGTGCTTTTCAATTAGCCTGAGAACCTCCCCTGCATCAAAACTACGCAGCAACACTACTTCAATACCCTTAGCCAGAGATAGCAGTGTCGTTACGTTGAGGCCTCCAATATGAAATAAGGGCGCGCAGGTTAAGGTAGTCGTCGTCATGGTGTCCTCTCCGAAACACACATTAATGCTATTCCAGAACACATTGCCATGCGTCAGCATCGCGCCCTTAGGCAACCCTGTAGTACCCGAGGTGTACATAATGAAGGCGATTTCATCAGCACCCACATGCTCGCTCTGATCTATGCGGTCAGCAACCACCATCAGTGGTTCAAGTGGCTCCCATCCATCCGCATCATTCTCTATTGTAAGATAACGCGTACAGTTCAAATTGGCTTTTTCTTCTTCGATCAAAGGTTGCAACATATTGTCAGCAAACATCACCGTGATATCTGCATCATTGGCGATAAACTTAATTTCCGGTCCGGTTAAACGAAAATTAAGCGGCACAAAAACTGCACCAAGACACCCACAAGCGTAAAGTATTTCCAAGAATGACGGGTGATTAAGACCAATATAACCCACTCGGTCTCCCCGAGAGACGCCACCATCTCGCAATATGGTGGCTAAGCGCCGAACTCTGTCGCCTAGTTCAGCGCAGGTCCAAGTCTCACCCTCAAAAGTAAGAGCTTTTGCATTAGGAGTAATTAACGCTCGACGTAAAATGGTCTGGCCCAAACCAATATCAGCTATTTGTGGATTTGACATAAAACCTCTCAATCATTATTTTTGTATTTACCGTGGTGACTTCGCACCTGGACATATTATCAACACAGCTGTTTTTCGCTGCACTTATAGGCCAGCACTCAGCGTTTCTGGCCAAGCCTCTTAATCTTCTTGCTCGCCCTCTTCATCGTCACCTATTACTGCATCTACAACGCCACCGACGACTTTAATCGGCGCGGTTACGACCGCTATAGTCACTTCGGTAACAGCTTCAACAGCCGCCACTGCAAGACAACCTGCCTGGGACAGAGATAACAACAAAATAGCCACTAAATTCTTCATATTTTTGTCTCATATAATAGGACAATAATTATGCAATGCTTGCCAATTATTTAATAGCCCAAAAGGCCCAAAAGTCTATAAAAAAGTAAGGTGCTTTTGTTCTAAGAGAATTTTTGTTTCTAGGCTACGGTGAACGCTAAAAAGAACTACGTCGCCTAAGCCTCGATTGTCTTCGCATATTGCACTGCAAAAAAAGATAATACTGAAAACAATAAAAAGCCGAACGCAATAGGAATTAGATCTGTTGTTAGGAAAATATTGATAATCGAGGCTATAGCTACGGCAATTACGCTGGTGAACGATCCGATAAATGCAGCCCCTAAACCAGCGATATGACCCACTGGTAGCATTGCTAGTGCGTTTAAGTTACCAAACAACATACCCATAAAAAAGAAGCCAAAAAACATAGTGCTGACAAATAGCCATAACGGTGGCACGCCCTCAAAGTAGAGTGTGATAGCTGTAAGCGCGATACCGAATGCGATCGAGAAGCGCAAAGCACGACCACAAATGGTTTGCATACCCCACTTCATCACCATCATGCCATTGAAAAAAGAAGCAAGCCCGATAGCAAAAGCTAGGGTTGCAAATACCAACGGAAACCACTCACCCGTATCGTAAATATCTTGAAAAATCGTTTGTGAGGCACTTAAGTAGGCCAAAAAAGAACCAAACATAAAGCCCATTGCCACGGAATAACCCATGACTTGACGCTGCTTTAGCAGCCATCGGCAAGAATCAGTGAAATGATGCCATGCAAACTTTTTACGATTAGCCCTTATCAAGGTTTCAGGTTGACGCAAGAAAAACCAAGCGCCAGAAATAACGGCAACAATCCAAAATACAGTAAATATTTCGCGCCAATGGAAGTACTGCATCACAGCTTGGCCCATCAACGGAGCAATCATAGGGACCAGTATAAATATAACCCCAATAAACGACATAACTCTAGCCATGGCCTTACCTTCATACTGATCACGTATCACAGCCATGGAGGCAACTCTAGGGCCTGAAACGCCAATGGCTTGTATTACCCGCCCTAATAGTAAAACTTCGATGGATTGAGCAAAATAGCAAACAAAGGTGCCCATGATAAATATAATCAAGCCAATAAAGATGGTCAATCGACGACCTCGCGCATCAGAGAATGGACCGAAGAATATTTGGCCTAATGCCATCCCACCAAAAAACAATGAAATTACAAGGTAGGTTTGCTGGGGACTCTGGCTATTTAGGTCAGATCCAATTTGATTTAATGCCGGTAGCATCGCATCGATACTTAACGCGACTAGCGAGGTCAAAAGCGCCATTAACGCGATAAATTCCAATAGCGGCAATGGGGGCTTAACCGAGGTCGTTGCCGCAGTAGTTGTCATGAAATATTTTAACCTGAAACGAGGTGCCGAAAATTAGGCGCGGATTATTCCATACTTTAAGTGGCCGCACAATTGCTTGCAGTTACTAAATTAGGTTGGCATTTTTGCCATTTCGCACACTGTAAATCTAACTATAAATGACTGTAAGTAATATTTAATTCACCTTAACGGTCATTTCTTTGATACTGTATATATATACAGTCTTTTGATCGCTAACCTTATGTCTTACGCTGAACTTCACTGCATTAGTAATTTTACCTTTTTGCGCGGCGCCTCTCATCCCAGAGAATTGGTTAATACAGCATCAGAACTGGGATACAAGGCTATAGCTATCACTGACGAATGCTCTTTAGCCGGTGTAGTAAAAGCCCATGTCGCAGCGCAGGAATGCAGCTTACCGCTCATTATTGGCAGTGAATTTCAGCTTGATGGCCATAAATTGGTAGTATTGGTCACCAACCATCAATCCTACTCTGAGCTTTCAGCATTAATAACACTCGCACGCAGGCGCAGTAAAAAAGGCAGCTATTCTCTCAAGTGGTCAGATCTAAGCCATAATCTAAGTCACTCCCTGCTAATTTGGCTGCCTTCAGGTGAGCTTGACGCAGACCACCAGATTGGCGAAAAACTTAGTCATTGGTTTACTGATCGATTATGGATTGGCGTAGAGCACTTGCTCGATGGGAACGAAACTAAACAGTATTACTACTCTCGTAATCTCGCCGCACTCTGGCAGGTCCCGATGGTCGCCTGCGGTGATGTCCATATGCACAGCAAGCAACGCCAGCTGTTACAGGACACACTTACCGCTATACGCTTCAATTGCTCTGTTATGCAACTAGGTAAACGTCGCTTTGCCAATGCCGAGCGACGCTTGCGTAGCCTACCCCACCTACAAAAAATCTACCCTACCGCCCTATTAGCCGAGACTGTTGTCATTGCAAAACGATGCCATTTCTCCCTTACTGAGTTACGCTATGAATATCCCTCAGAAGTAGTTCCCGATCATTTAACAGCCGGTGAGCAATTATGTTACTTGGTCGAGGAAGGGGTTAAGAAACGCTGGCCTAATGGCCCTTCAAATGCGGTTACTCAGCAAATAAAGCGTGAGTTAACCGTGATATCTGAACTCAACTATGAAAGCTATTTCCTTACCGTACATGATCTTGTCGCCTTTGCTCGAAGCCGTGGCATTCTTTGTCAGGGACGAGGTTCAGCCGCTAATTCGGTAGTCTGCTACTGTCTATTTATCACTGAGGTATCTCCCGATCAGGTTTCACTGCTGTTTGAGCGCTTTATATCCAAAGAGCGAAACGAACCACCCGATATTGATGTCGATTTTGAGCATGAACGGCGTGAAGAGATAATACAGTACATCTACAAGCGCTATGGTCGCGAACGCGCCGCTATTGCCGCTACGGTTATCACCTACAGGCCCCGCAGTGCGGTACGTGATGTTGGTAAAGCCCTAGGCCTAGACGCTTTATTTATAGAGCAACTCAGCCAGTCTCTTTCTTGGTGGGATCGTCGTGCTGATTTGGAAAAGCAGTTCAACGGCCAGGGGATCCAGACCAAAGGGGCAAGTGATAATACTCAACTTATCGACCAATTCTATCAGCTGCTACAAGATATCCTTGGCTTTCCTCGGCATTTATCACAACACGTAGGCGGGTTTATCATCACTCGCAGCCCTATTAGCACTTTGGTTCCATTAGAAAACGCCAGCATGCCTGAGAGGACAGTTATTCAATGGGACAAAACAGATATCGCAACACTTGGGTTACTGAAAATAGACGTCCTTGCCCTTGGCATACTCACCGCCATTCATCGCTGCTTTGACCTTATTCAGCAATATCAAGGTATAAGCCTGGATATGCAAAGTATCCCTAAAGACGACACTCCTACCTTTGATATGCTCTGCAAGGCAGATAGCGTAGGGGTTTTTCAGATTGAATCTCGCGCACAGATGGCTATGTTGCCACGCTTAAGGCCGCGTTGCTTTTATGATTTAGTGATAGAAATAGCCATTGTTCGGCCCGGGCCCATTCAGGGTGGCATGGTGCACCCCTATTTAAAGCGCCGGCAAGGCATAGAAGCCGCCAGTTACCCTAGTCCAGAGATCAAAGCAGTGCTAGAGCGCACTTTGGGTATACCGGTGTTCCAAGAGCAGGTAATCCGCTTAGCGATGGTTGCTGCAGGCTTTTCAGGTGGCGAGGCCGATCAATTACGTCGAGCAATGGCTAGCTGGAGCAGTAAAGGTGGTAACAATAACCAACTTACACAGTTTGAACAAAAGCTCACTACGGGCATGCTTACCCAAGGCTATAGTTTGGATTTTGCACAACGATTGTTCAAGCAAATTCAAGGTTTTGGAGTCTATGGTTTTCCCGAATCACACTCCGCCAGTTTTGCTCTACTTGCTTATGTATCGGCCTGGTTAAAATGCCACTATCCAGCCGCTTATTGCTGCGCCATTATGAATAGTCAACCGATGGGATTTTACACGTCTTCACAACTAGTTCAAGACGCTCAGCGCCATAATATAAAGGTTTCACCGATTGACGTTAACCATAGTGATTGGGATCACAAGTTATATTTAAATAATAAATTAACTAATGTAGATAAACCATTGATAATATTAGGATTTAGATTAATAAAAGGACTGTCATATAAAGCGGCTAAACGTATTTTTCAAGCATTAAGACCCTTTAAAAATCTTGAAGATTTCGCCTCAAAGACCAACTTAGCGCAGACTGATTTAGGTCTCCTCAGTAGTGCAGGTGCACTGCGATCATTAACGGAAAATCGCCGCCAAGCTCACTGGCAATCTCTCGCCATGAACAACCACAATCAACTGCTAAAAAGTACCGACACTGACACCCAAATAAGACTAAAAGAACCTAGTGAAACCGACAACTTATATGCCGACTATAACAACACTGGCCTGACCTTAGGTCGCCACCCGATGAGTATCTTGCGCGATCAATTCCCGGCTTTCAGGCAATGCAAGCGTCACAGTGACCTAGCTGAGCTAGGACACCAGCGATTTGTCCGCATCGCGGGTATAGTGACCGGCAAACAACGGCCAGGCACGGCTTCAGGTGTAGTGTTTTTAACCCTGGAGGATGAAACTGGCAATAGCAACATCGTCATCTGGAAAAGCGTACAGCAGCGCTGTCGTCAAGCATTGCTCAAAGCGCAGCTATTAATGATTAAAGGCATTATAGAAACCGACGGCGAAGTGGTGCATGTCATCGCCCAAGAGCTCACCGATTGCAGCGAGCTTCTCTACAAAACGACCATACGTTCACGAAATTTTAGGTAAGCTCAGCTGAAAGCAGTTACTGTGTTATTTCGGTGGGCATAAGGCCCCCAAATAGCTTGTTTACATGTTGGCATAGCCAACGCCATAATAGCGCAAGCCTACCATTCAGAAGGCGCTGCAGTGTATTGTCGCTATTGTAGAGCTGAGACAAGGCGTATCAAACAAAAAGTGAGGGTTACTATTTAATGAAAAGCTTTTCAAATAAGGTCGCGGTGGTTACCGGTGCCGGCTCTGGCATGGGCCGTTATCTTGCCATATTACTGGCAAAAGCCGGCGCTAATGTCGCTATCTGTGAAATCAACGAGACAACTCTTGCTGAGACTCACGCCATGATGGCAGATTATAGCGTCAACACATCAGTTCATGTGCTGGACGTTGCCGATAAGGTCGCTATCGAAGCCCTACCCGCCCAGGTTATTGAACACCACGGACAGGTCGACCTAGTTTTCAATAATGCTGGTGTTACGGTTGACTCAACATTTGCTGACATGCCCGAACCCGACTGGGATTGGGTGATGAACATTAACTTACAGGCCGTCATTAACTCCACGCGTGCGTTTTTGCCCCATCTGCAGAAACGACCTGAGGCAGCCCTGATCAACACTTCATCTATTTTTGGCATGATCACCGTGCCAAGCCAGTCTGTTTATCACACCACTAAGTTTGCCGTACGCGGCTTTACCGAGTGCCTAGCCAAAGAGTTAAAGGATAGCTCTGTGCAGATACATTGTGTGCATCCTGGCCATATTGGCACCAATATCGTCACCAATGCTCGTATAAACAAGGCCGATGAAACAGTGAGCCCAATCCAACAAATGATGAGCAACATGTTAGGGTTAGGTAGCAGCCAAGATGATCTAGCGACTTTCTTCCGTGAAAAAGGCATGCATCCCAGCCGAGCATCTAACATTATCCTCAAAGGCGTACTCAAAAACCGTACCCGAATCTTTGTTGGACTAGACGCCAAACTTATGGATTTATTTCAACGCCTTACACCATTGCACTATGACAAGCTAATTGCGTTAATAACGATTCCGCTAACTCTTATGCGTAATAAAAAACCACTGCGCGATTAATCCCAGTAATAGGTGGAGCCAAAAATGAGCCAATTAGAGCATACTGACGTTGTCATCGTAGGAGCTGGCCTATCGGGAATTGGTGCCGCCTATCACCTGGCAACTAAGTGTCCAGACCGCAGCTACCTCATTTTAGAAAGCCGCAAGGCAATGGGTGGCACATGGGACCTGTTCAGGTATCCCGGTATACGCAGCGACAGTGATATGCATACGCTAGGCTATAGTTTTAAGCCGTGGGAGAGTGAAAAAGCGATCGCGGATGGTCCGGCTATACTTAGCTATGTTCAGGAAACAGCGCGCGAAAATGCACTGGATGAGCATATTCGATACGGCCACAAATTGACCGCCGCCAATTGGTCAAGTGACGAAGCACAGTGGATACTTGACATTAGCCTGCCAGAGACGGGTGAGACTGTGCAGATAAGCTGCAACTTTTTGTTTATGTGCTCAGGTTACTACAATTATCAACAGCCCCATGACGCCAAGCTCAACAATATTGAGGCTTTCAAGGGCACTGTGGTCCACCCGCAGTTTTGGCCTGAAGATTTACAGTATACCGACAAAAAAGTGGTGGTTATTGGCTCTGGTGCCACCGCCATGACACTGGTTCCCGCTATGGCTGCCAAAGCTGCGCAGGTGACCATGCTGCAACGGTCACCCACCTACGTCGTATCACGCCCATCTAAAGACTGGTTTGCCAATGGTCTGCGCAAAATACTACCGTCAAAATGGGCCTATACCATCACTCGCCTCAGAAATACCTTAATGCAAGAATGGCTATACAAGGGTGCCCGCACTAATCCTGAACGCTCCAAAACCGCCCTCATCAAGATGGTACAAAAGGAATTAGGTGACGATTTTGACGTAGACACTCATTTTACTCCCAGCTATAACCCCTGGGACCAGCGACTCTGTCTGGTTCCCGACAGTGACCTTTTTACTGTCATTAATAATGGTAGCGCGTCAATAGTCACCGACCATATTAGTCAATTTACAGAAACTGGTATTCAACTAGCGTCAGGTGACCATTTGGATGCCGACATTGTGGTTACGGCGACCGGGCTGGAGCTTCTAGTCATGGGTGGTACAGCCTTTTCTGTAGACGGTAATGCTGTCGATTTCTCTACACTCACCAGCTACAAGGGCCTCATGATCTCTGAGATTCCGAATATGGTGACAACATTCGGCTATATTAATGCATCATGGACACTGCGTGCCGACCTTATCTCCGAGTGGGTCTGCAGAACACTCAACCATATGACAAAGACCAATACTCAAAGCGTAGTGCCCAAAGTACCTGCGCACCTGCAAGACATGCCCCGACGAGCATGGATTGCGGACTTTCCGGCCGGTTATATGACGCGGTCAATGCACCTGCAGCCGAAACAGGGCGATCAGGCCCCCTGGATTAACACTCAGGATTATCGTAAAGAGCGAGCCCTATTCAAGGAGCCATTAGACGGCGATTGCGCGCTTCATTTTAAGTAATTCATTACGCGCACTTCGAGCCAGTCATTAGCAATCGATGACACCGTAGCCATGCCACTATAAGTAATTTTGTTTAATAGTTTGACTCTGGACTATACTCCAAGGTTTACAGTGACACTATGGAAACAAAAATAATGTTAAAAATCGGTGAGCTCGCCGCCCTAGCTAATATATCTAGAGATACTCTACGGTTTTATGAGAAGCACGGTTTGATAACACCAAGTGACCGCAATGCGGCGGGCTATCGCCTCTACTCAAACACTGATGTGCATCGTATCAGCTTCATTCTGAGTGCCAAAGAAGTGGGCTTTACCCTCAAAGAAATACACCAGCTACTTGAATTAGAAGTTACCAAAGATGAAAAGTCTTGCAATGATGTGAAGCAGTTTGTCGACACCAAAATTGATATAGTGGACCAGCGTCTAGCAGACATAAAACGTATCAAAAAATCCTTACAAACTCTCAGCAACGCCTGTTGTGGCGGTGATGAGCCTGCGACCCATTGTACTATTTTAGGTGCATTAAGCGAACAAATTAGAGAGTCATAGGCTATGGCATTTATTCATCATTTTATTGCGTTATTCGTGGAGTCCGCGCCCTGGCTTTTAATGGGCTTCACCGTGGCAGGCATCATGAAAGTCTTTATCCCAAGCGAATTACTGGCCAAGCATCTAGGTGAACCAGGTTTAATGGCAACGGTTAAAGCCGCGTTATTAGGGGCACCCCTGCCCCTGTGCTCCTGCGGAGTCATTCCGGCAGCACTCGGCTTACGCCGTAGCGGAGCCTCTAAGGCGGCTACCACGTCGTTTCTTATATCTACACCAGAGACAGGCGTTGACTCAGTAACTGTCTCCTACGCCATGTTAGGGCCCTTTATGGCCGTCATTCGGCCTATCGCCGCCATCTCTACAGCCATTACAGCAGGGCTATTGGTCGGCAAAGATACAGATGAGCCAATCTCTACAGCCCCGATTAAAAGCTGCTGTGCCGTCAATTCCCCCACGGATGCCAACCAGCAAGAGTCGCTGCAGAGCAGACTAAAAGCCAGCTTCCAATTCACCTTCGTTGATTTGATTAGAGACATCAGCCTATGGCTATTAATTGGCCTTGGCATGGCGGCCTTAGTTAAAGCTTATATCCCAACAGAATTTTTAGCCCAGTGGGGTGATGGGTTTATGGCTTTTGTGGTCATGGCATTAATTGGCGTACCCATGTATATCTGTGCCCTAGCCTCAACACCCATTGCCGCCGGACTATTGTTTTCTGGCGTATCCCCCGGTGCGACGTTAGTGTTCATGCTGGTTGGGCCTGCTACCAACATCGCCTCCATTGGTCTGGTTAAACGAGAACTCGGAAATCGTGCACTAGCAGCCTACCTTGGAAGTGTCGTTGGCGTGGGCTTTGCGTTCGGCTATTTGACCAATTACCTTGCTGCCCAATGGAACATCGACTTTCTAGCCCAAACCCAAACTGCTCATGCCATGCTAAATACACCCCTTGCAACGGGTTCAGCGGTCTTATTAGCAGGATTAATGATCTATGCTTTGGGATCTAAGTACCTAATTAATTCCAAGCAACAGTTATCTACCACTGATTCATAAGGTATACCAAAAGGCCTTTTTTAATGACTTTGTCTAAAGACGCTTTAATCGTTAGCTTAGGGCTGCTGTGTATTTGTCTAGGTGCGATGGTTAACGTTGACCTCCCATGGAAAGACGGTGGAATACCAATTACAGGACAAAGCCTTTCAGTGCTCGTTGTAGGGTTTGTATTAGGGCGCAAAAGAGGCATGCTCGCGATTGCTATCTATTTGATTTTAGGCATTATTGGGCTGCCTGTTTTTGCCAACGGCGCATCAGGAATAGAAACATTAATGGGTGGCAGCGGCGGATTTTTGTACGGGTTTTTAGTCGGTGGTTATGTGTGTGGTGCATTACAAGAGAATGGATTTGCAGCACGTTTTGTCAGTATTTTAAAGGCCATGGCCATCGGAACTGCGTTAATTTTAATCTGTGGAATTGCCCAACTGACTTTTTTATACGGCTTTGAGAAAGCCTTACAGTATGGCTTTCTACCCTTTTGGCCCGGAGCGATCCTGAAAATTATTTTGGGTACAGTGATCGTTTATTGCATTCCAAAAGAAAGATATTTAGGGCAACCGGACTAACCTTTGCAACAGCATGCACAATAACTCAACACTGAAAACCATATAGTAACTTTACACACTTCATCTCACCAAGATTAGCCATAGATTTCTTTATATCCGGCGGATTCATTGCTGGTGCCTTAGTTGTTAAGGCTTTGGTTAAACAGCTAACCCATAAAAAAAGCGGCTCATAGGCCGCTTTTTTTATTGCTCACTTGGCTGCTTGAAATTCTACCAGCCAGTAATTTCTTTTAAGCCATTACCAATCTCAGCAAGACTGCGCACGGTTTTAACACCGGCATCTTCAAGGGCTGCAAACTTTTCATCTGCCGTGCCTTTACCGCCTGAAACAATCGCGCCAGCATGGCCCATGCGCTTACCTGCTGGGGCTGTTACACCAGCAATATAGGAAACAACAGGCTTGGTTACATTGGCTTTAATGTAAGCCGCGGCTTCTTCTTCTGCGGTACCGCCAATTTCGCCGATCATAACGATAGCTTCGGTGGCTGGATCTTTTTCAAACAACGCCAAGATGTCGATAAAGCTTGAACCAGGAATGGGATCGCCACCAATACCAACACAGGTAGACTGACCAAACCCATAGTCGGTGGTCTGCTTGACTGCTTCGTAG
>Ga0308019_10000667_pt1 | contig 21317 bp, 20 predicted proteins | sample Neamet284_FD_203135 | JGI IMG/M metagenome (GOLD analysis project Ga0308019, IMG submission 203135) | Marine microbial communities from water near the shore, Antarctic Ocean - #284 | ecosystem: Environmental > Aquatic > Marine > Unclassified | place: Southern Ocean | collected 2014-10-01 | reverse complement strand
TTTTTCAGCACTATTTATAAATGGAAATGTGATTTGTTTATTATACCATTTTGACTTGGGATCATCACACCAACCCATATTTTTTTTAATTATCGTTTTCTTTATTGAAGATTTAATTTTTTTTACCCTGTCTTTTCTATAAAAAATGGACCTAAATTTAAACGTTCCTCTTGGAGTGATGTTATCACCCTCTCTTCTTTTTATCGAAATTCCTCTTTTACCTACAGCACATTTTATCTTATAATGATCGAATAAAAGTTTTTTATTAATTAATTTAATATGCATAAAAAAATTACTAATTTCCAAGTTTTATGTTTAGCGTCTCCTGATTTTATCAATTCTTTAAATGAACTTAAAGAAAATTTTAATTTTAATATAATATTTTCTGAAACAATATCTATTGAAGCATTAAACCTTAATTATGATGCTTTAGTCATCAAAGGAGACTTATTAAATAAAAGCCAAGTTGATATTATTAATCTTATTAAGGATAAACCAAAAGTACTTATTTATAATTCAAAAAAAAACAAACAACTAAAATATGATGAAGAGATATCTCTGCCTGTTCGATTAGATACTTTTAATAAAAAAATCTCTCAACTTGTAGCAAGTTCGCAGTATGCCCGCAATTCTTCTTTGCATATCAAAGATTATATATTAGATAAAAATGAAAAAAAATTAAAGAAAAATAATCTATTTACCGATGTTACAGAAAAAGAAGTTGAATTACTGGAGCTTCTGGAAAAAGAAAAAAAGCCTTTGCAAAAAAAGATAATTTTAGAAAAAGTTTGGCAGTATGCTTCTGATGCCGATACTCATACTGTAGAAACACACATATATAGATTAAGGAAAAAAATATTAGATACCTTTAATGATGAAAACTTTATTTTAAATAATAAAGACGGATATTTTATTTGAAAAAAAGAAACAAAATTGCAAAAGATCTTCACTCAATTAAGTATCGTAAAAGAATAGTCAAGCCTAAAAAAGGTAAAGGTAGTTTTAAAAGAAAAAAATAATTTTAGAGCCTAGCGCCAATTTGTTGAATAACTTTTGAGGATAGTTCAGTTCCCTTATGTAGACATTGCTTCAAAGAAAAATTGTTAACTGTGCCATGAAGAAAACCAGCTGCAAATAAATCACCGGCTCCCGTTAAGTCTAAAACTTTTAGATTATTTTGAATTCCACATTCTGCAATTTCATCACCTTTAATTGCAATAGCTCCATCTTTTCCTCTAGTAATTACAACCAATTTATTTAATTGTTTTGAAAAAGATATTACCTCATTAAAATTCTTTGCATCAAGTAGTGATGTAATCTCTTGTTCATTTGCAAAAGTGATACTCAGTTTATTTTTTACTAAATCCAAGAAATTAGCTTTGTGTCTTTCTACACAAAATAAATCAGACAAAGTCATTGCAGCCTTATTAGAGTTTTCTATAACTTTTTCAAAAGCTCTTTTTGGCCCACCATCGTCCCACAAGTACCCTTCCAAAAAACATATCTGGCTACTTTTGACAGCAACAAGATCAATATCATTTTCATTTATTTTTCCAGCCACTCCTAAAAATGTGCACATAGTTCTTTCAGAATCTGGAGTTATTAAGATCAAACAAGTTCCAGTTGGTACGCTACCTTTTTCTTTAGAATAAAAATATTTTACATTTTCTTTCTTCAGGCCAGTTTCATATTTTGCACCTAAATGATCATCGTTCACTTTTCCAATAAACCCGACTTCGTCCCCAAGCTGTGATAATCCTACAATAGAATTTGCCACTGATCCTCCGGACACAGTCTCTTCAATTTTTAAATTTGATAGTAATTTATTAAATTCTTTTTCATCTACAAGTTTCATGGTACTTTTCGTTAATCCACTATCTATTAAAAAATTATTTTGTACTTTACAAATTACATCTACTATTGCATTTCCAATTCCTAAAATTTTCATTTTATATTAAGCTTTCTTTGTTTTTATTGGTTTTTTCCTGTTAGGAAAACACGAGGTACAAATTTTACAATTTATACCATAACAACTTCTTGCTTTACAAAATTCTCTACCATAATATATTATTTGAAGATGCAGTTTATTCCAAGTCTTTTCGGGAAATATTCTTTTTAAATCTTTCTCAGTCTGAACTACGTTTTTACCTCTAGTTAAACCCCATCTTTGAGCTAAACGATGTATATGTGTATCCACAGCGAATGCTGGGAAGCCGAACCCTTGAGACATAACTACACTAGCGGTTTTGTGCCCAACACCTGGTAGCTCTTCAAGCGCCTGGAAACTTTTGGGAACTTTTCCGTTATGATCTTTGAGAATTTTTTTAGATGTTAAGTATATGCTTTTAGCCTTTATTCTAAAAATTCCTATACTTTTTATAAGTCTTTCAATATTTTTTCTACCTAATTTAACAAAATGTTTTGGTGCATTGTATTTCGGATATATATTTTTTGTAACATTATTAACATTAAGATCAGTACATTGAGCTGACAATAATACGGAAATTAAAAAGGTAAATTTGTTGTTGTGTTTAAGCGGTATCGGTGTTTTCGGATAAATTTTATTTAGAGTTTTTAAAATTAATCTTGCTTTTTGTTTTTCATTCATTGTTTTAAATTCACTTAAAATTTAAAACATCTCTCATTGAATACAAGCCAGATTTTTTTTTCATTAACCAGATAGCCGCAGTAAGTGCTCCTTCCGAGTACAAAGCTCGATCAAACGATTCATGATTTAAAGTAATTATCTCTTTTCCACTAGAAAATTTAACTTCATGTTCACCAATGACTTTACCTTTTCTAAGAGAATTAAAATTAATTTTTTTACTATATGGGAAAGACTTTTTGTTTAAATATTTATTACCAATCAATCTATAAAAGTCTTTTTTCATTCCTGCCGCTATACCTCTACCAAGCATTAGCGCTGTCCCTGACGGATAGTCTTTCTTTCGTTTATGGTGAACTTCATAAATTTTACTTAAAAAACTATTTCCAAGGGAATTCGACGCTATTTCTGTTAAATATGTTAGCAAATTAACACCTAAACTCATATTTCCAGCTTTTAGAATTGGAATTTTTTTTGAGTAATCTTTAATTAATTTTTCTTCTTTTTTTGTAAATCCAGTTGTTCCAATGACTACTCTTTTATTCAGTTGTGACGCTATTTTTAAAACTTCAATGGTGCATTTTGGAGTGGTAAAATCTATTATGATATTTGCTTCCTTGAATGCATTTTTAGTATTTGATTGAGGTTTGATCCCATTTATTTTTTTTCTTACAATTTTATTTTCTGTAAGAGCAATCAGTTTAAAATTGTTATTTTTTTTTGATGATTTAATAATATGTTTGCCCATTCTGCCCATACATCCAGAAACAGCTAAATTAATTTTCTTCATTATTTTGATCCCCAAAATTTTTTGGCTTTATCAAAAAAGTTTTTAATCACAGGATTAGGTTTTGTTTCCTCTAATTTTTTAAACTCTTCCAAAATTTCTTTCTGCTTTTTTGACAATGATATAGGAACTTCAGTTATAATTCTAATATATAAATCACCATATAAATTTCTTCTTAGTATAGGCATTCCCTTTCCCTTTAGTCTAAATTGTTTTCCATGTTGAGTTCCCGCAGGTATTTTTATTTTTGATTTGCCACCATCAATTGAAGGAACCTCAACAGCAGTTCCTAGGGCAACGTCAGTAAATGAAACTGGAAGTTCATAATAGAGATTCTCTTCTGACCTTTTAAAAATATTATGATTATCTATTGATATAAATAAATAGAGGTCACCATTTGAGCCCCCTTTGCTTCCAGCTTCACCTTTTCCAGATAATCTTATCCTTGTTCCTTCATCAACACCTTTTGGAATTTTCACAGTAACATTTTCGTTGCTTTGGACTTTTCCGTTTCCACTACAGTTATTACAAGGCTTACCAATTTGTTCTCCGTAGCCACTACACTGTGGACATGTTTGTTGTATCGTAAAAAAGCCTTGATTTGTTCTAACCTTACCTTTGCCTCCACAGAATTGACAAGAAATAGGTTTAGACCCTTTTGCAGCGCCACTTCCAGTACATTCAGAGCATTTTTTATTAGTTGTATATTGAATATTTTTTTCTATTCCTTCGTAAGCTTCTTCAAGATTTATTGTAATATCGTATCTTAAATCGTTACCTCTATTATTAGTTCGTCTAGATGAACCTTCGCCACCAAAATCTCCGAAAAAATCTTCAAAAATGTCAGAAAAAGAAGATGTATCAAAACCACCAAAGCCTTGACTACCACCTCCGCCCTCAAAAGCAGCGTGACCAAATTGATCATAATTTGTCTTTCTCTTCTCATCAGACAAAATATGGTAAGCTTCACTTGCTTCTTTAAACTTCTCCTCAGAAGCCTTGTCGCCTTTATTTTTATCAGGATGGTATTTAAGCGCTAGTTTTCTATAGGCTTTTTTTATTTCTTCTTTTGAAGATGGCTTAGTAACACCTAGGACATCATAACAATCTCTCTTAGCCACAGGACGTCTCCTATTTTATTTAAATCTTAGGCGCTTTTTTCTTTATCGTCTTTTACATCTTCAAAATCTGCATCAACAACATCTTCTTTATTTTTATCATCGGGTTTTTTATTTTTAGGATCATCATTTTTGGTTTGATCTTTTTGTTGGCTTTTATATACCGCCTCTCCTAATTTCATAGATACTTGAATTAGAGATTGAGTTTTCTTTTTAATATCTTCAGAGTCTGTTCCTTCAAGAGATTTTTTTAAATCTACTATTGCATCTTCGATTGATTTTTTTTCTTGTGCAGAAACTTTATCTCCATGTTCTTTAAGGCTTTTTTCGGTTGAAAAAATTAAGCTATCAGCTTGATTTCTAGCATCTACTGATTCTCTCTTCTTTTTATCAGTTTCTTTATTTGCCTCAGCTTCTTTTACCATTTTTTGAATTTCTTCATCAGACAATCCTCCAGAAGCCTGAATTTGAATTTTTTGTTCTTTTCCAGTTCCTTTGTCTTTAGCTGAAACATTTACAATTCCATTAGCATCTATATCAAAAGTTACTTCTATTTGAGGAGTTCCTCTAGGAGCAGATGGAATACCAACTAATTCAAAGTTTCCTAAAACCTTATTATCCGTAGCCATTTCTCTTTCGCCTTGTAGTACTCTAATCGATACAGCCGGCTGGTTGTCTTCTGCCGTTGAAAAGACCTGACTTTTTTTTGTTGGTATAGTTGTATTTTTATCAATTAATTTTGTAGATACGCCACCTAGTGTTTCTATTCCTAATGACAAAGGGGTCACATCTAATAATAATACATCTTTTACATCGCCTTGTAGTACACCGCCTTGAATAGCGGCACCCATAGCAACTACTTCGTCAGGATTGACGCTTTTATTAGGCTCTTTACCAAAGAAGTTTTTAACTGTTTCAGCAATTTTAGGCATTCTTGTCATGCCACCAACTAAAACTACTTCATTAATTTCAGCTGCAGAAAAACCTGAATCTTCCAAAGCTACCTTGCACGGCTCTAAAGTTCTTTCTACTAAATCTGCTACTAGAGCTTCAAGTTTAGCTCTTGTAAATTTTAGATTAACATGTTTCGGACCAGTTTTATCAGCAGTTATAAATGGTAAATTAATTTCAGTTTGTGTTGCTGACGATAATTCTATTTTTGCTTTTTCCGCAGCTTCCTTTAGTCTTTGTAAAGCTAATTTATCACTTCTTAAATCTATACCATTATCTTTTTTAAATTCATCTATAAGATAGTTTACAATTGCGTCATCAAAGTCTTCTCCACCTAGAAATGTATCACCATTTGTAGATTTTACCTCAAATACACCATCACCAATCTCTAAAATTGAAACGTCAAATGTACCTCCACCTAAATCATATACAGCTATTTTTTGACCATTTTTCTTATCTAAACCATAAGCTAAAGCTGCCGCTGTTGGTTCGTTAATAATTCTTAAAACTTCCAGTCCTGCAATTTTTCCAGCATCTTTAGTGGCTTGTCTTTGTGCGTCATTAAAATAAGCAGGGACAGTAATAACAGCTTTTGTTACTGCTTGACCTAAATATTTTTCGGCTGTTTCTTTCATTTTTTGTAAAATAAATGCTGATATTTGTGAAGGTGAATATTTTTTTCCTTTACCTTCTACCCAGGCCTCACCTTTATCTGATCTAATTATTTTAAAAGGAACTTTGTCTATATCTTTTTTAACGGTTTCATCTTCAAAATTTCTTCCAATTAATCTTTTTGCAGCAAAGATAGTATCTTGTGCATTAGTTACAGCCTGTCTTTTTGCAGGTTGTCCCACAAGCTTCTCATCATTTTCTATAAAAGCTACAACTGAAGGAGTCGTTCTTGTTCCCTCTGCATTCTCTAAAACTTTTGCTTGGGAACCATCCATAATTGATACGCATGAATTTGTTGTTCCAAGATCTATTCCAATAACTTTGCTCATTTTTTTCCTTTGTTGATATTTATATAGGTGCTTTTTTCAATTCTGCAAGGTGCTTAAGGTTAATTTTTATCCTCTTCTTTTTGCTGTTTTTTCTTTGAAACTCCCACAAAAGAAGGTCTTAATAGCCTTTCTCCAAACATATAACCTGACTGAATTTCTTGAATTATGGTTCCAGCTTCAGCTCTATCATCTTCTATTTCGAGCATAGCTTGATGTAAATTAGGATCAAATTTTTTATTGGTACACTCTATTTTCTTTATATTATTTTTTTCAAATATACTTATTAGGTCCTTTTCAATTATTTCAAAATTTTTAATAAAAACATCTAGCTCTTTACTATTTTTAAGTTCTTCATCATTTTTAATTGACAACTTTGCCCTTTGCAGGTTGTCTAAAAGATTAAGAGTTTCTTTTGCAAAATTAAAACCACCAAACTCAAAAGCGTCTTTGGTTTCTTTTTCAAACCTTCTTCTTTGATTTTCTACTTCTGCAAGAGCCCTCAAAAGCTTGTCTTCAGTTTCTTTCAGTTTATCCTCTAGTGAAACTTCTTTTTCAGCCTCATTTGATGGTTTTTCTTCACCATCTGGCATTTTATCAATTTTTTTTTCCTCTATATTTTCCATAATTGCTATATAGGAATTAAAAGTTTAATTACTAGTAAAATATGAAAAAAATTACAAAAATTTTAATAGGAACACATAACAAAGGTAAATTTAAAGAATTAAGTGATTTATTACCAAAAAAAATTAAAAAATTATCACCTTTAAAACTTGGAATTAAAAGTCCTCAAGAAACTGGAAAAACGTTTTCAGCCAATTCAAAGCTTAAAGTAGAATATTTTAGTAAGAGAACAAAAAATATCGTTATTTCAGATGATTCGGGATTGATGGTGGAGTGTCTAAATCAAAAACCTGGCATATACTCTGCTAGATGGGGAAAGAAATATGGAGGCTTTTACAAAGCAATGAATCAAATAATTAAAATGGTTCAAAAAAAGAATATTAATAATAAAAAAAAAAATACAAGAGCAACTTTTGTTTGCGCTTTAAGTATTAAATTTCCTAATGGCAAATTTGTAAGCTCAGTTGGAAAAATTAAAGGAAACATATCAAGTAAAATTAAAGGAAAAAGAGGATTTGGTTATGACTCAATTTTTATTCCAAATAAATATAAAATTACATTTGGAGAAATGAGCGGTAAAAAAAAAAGTTTAATTGATCATAGATTTATTGCGTTTAAAAAATTAAAAAAAAAATTAATTTAAAACAAATTTACCTTCAGCAGTTCTATATATCTTTAATTTTTGATAAACTTTGTCTTTTGTAAATCGAATTTCTCCTGTTTTACCTTTTATTACATCATCAATATAGAAATCACTTATTGATTTTATACCATTATTTTTTTTCCAAATATAATAAATTAAACCTATTGCGTCATACGACAGCATAGTAATTTCACTAGGGCTTGATTTAAAAGCTTTAAAGTATTTTGAATTATAATCTTTAAAATTTTTTAAATTAACAGAGGGATAATATAAATTTTTAATAGAATTTTCGTAAAATATACTTCTGTCGAACCACTGATTTACAGTAGTAAAAAGAACTTTTTTATCATCTACATCTGCAAATGCCAACGATGCAATAGTACTTTTTAGACTATTACCAAAATCAATTATAATTATCGAATCAAAGTTAACTTCGCCAAGCGTGTATTTTTCTTCAAGTTTTTTCAACTCTCTTTTAGACTGATAATCTTCCTTTTTTTCTAAAACTTTTTTTCTTAATTCAAGATTTTTTTTTCTTTGTGAATAATTTGTTAATTTTTCAATTTCACCAGTAAGAATTTTTGGATTTGAACTATATTTAAAAGTTTTGTAGCTTTTAAACTTTAATTTAATTAACCTCTTATCAATAAAGTCAGTGTATTGATTTTTAGGATACATAACAATTGTCTTAGTTTTTTTTTGTTTTTTTAAAAAGGATGACAGAGCATTTAATTGAGAGTCTAAACTTATACCAATACTAATCACATTTTCTCTATTTTCGGGATATTTATTAGATAATGAAATAAAAATTGTATTCTTGTATTTCTTTAGCTCATTAAAATTATCAAAATTAGTTGGGCCAATAATAATATTTGCTCCAGCATCAATTATTTCTGTTATTGCTAGGTTGAGTTTTTCTTTATTATTTGTACCAGAATCTCTAGGTATTATTTTAATATTTAAATCATTAATTTCATCAAGTGCAAGCTGCGTAGAAAAAAGAAGAGAATTACCTAAATTTTTATAATCACCTGAAAAGGGAGCCAATAAACCTATTTTTATTTCAGAATTTTTTTCATTACTTAATAAATTTGTATTAAAAAATATCAAGATATAGAGTAAAGATGTAAAAATTAATCTTGTCATTTGAATGAATAAAATTTTACCAGGTCTATACATTGTGTCTACTCCAATAGGAAACCTTAATGATATAACATTAAGAGCCTTAGATATATTAAAAAAATCAGACATTATATTATGTGAAGATACAAGAAGGTCATTAAAATTACTAAATCATTTTGGTATTAAAAAAAAATTACTTTCTTATCATAAGTTTAATGAAAAAAAAGAACTAGCAAAAACTATAGAATATTTAAATGAGGGCAAAATTTTGTCTTTAATATCAGATGCTGGAACGCCTATATTATCTGATCCTGGCCAGTTATTAGTTAAATCTTGTATAGACAATAAAGTGAATATTATTCCAATTCCAGGCCCTTCTTCTATAACATCATCTATAGTAGTATCAGGATTTAGTGATCAATTTCTTTTTTATGGTTTTTTATCAAAGAAAGAAAAAGAAGTCGAAAAAGAACTAAATAACTTAAAAGATATAGATTTTTCAATAATTTTTTTTATACCTGCAATTAAAATTAACTTTTATTTAAAAGTATTTAAAAATTACTTTAGGGGAAGAAAAATATTAATAGCACGAGAAATTACAAAAATACATGAAACTTTTTATAGAAATGATATTGACTCAATAAAAATTTTTAAGGCCAATTTAAAAGGAGAGTTAACTGTTGTAATTTCAAAAAAATACAATAAAAGTGAAATTGTAATTGATTTTGAAAAAATTAAAAAAGAAGCTATAAAATATTTAAGAAAGTATAGCTTAAAAGATGTTGTTGAATTAATAGCAAAAAAAGAAAAAAGACCTAAAAATGAAATTTACAAAATGTGTTTAGAAATAAAAAAAAATGAAAAAAACTCTTAGTATAGTAATAATATTTGTATTTCTAAGTTCATGTGGAGCAAAAAATCTAGGTCCTTTTGGGAGGGGCGTCAGCATAACATTCGACCCAAGAACTGTTGGAATGCAAATTGACGATACCATAATGCAAAAAAGTTTAATTGCTAGGTTGGCGCTCAAAGATAAAAAATATTTTATTAGTATCCAAGCTGAAGTTTTAGATGGCAGAATATTTTTGACTGGAAAAGTAAATAAACCGGAAGAAAAAATTAAAATTACGAAACTTGCCTGGGAAACAAAAGGTGCAAGATCAGTAAAAAACGCAATTGAGATAAAAGGCCAATCTAATTTCAAAAGTACAGCTAAGGATATTCTAATAACAACCCAATTGAGAGCAGCTTTATTGCTAAACAGAGATATTAAATCATCTAACTACACTTTGGAAACTATTAATAAAAATATTTATATTTTTGGTATTTCGTTTAGTTCTGAGGAAAAAAAATCTGTTATTGATGAAGCCAATAAGATTTATGATGTTAAAGAAATTTTTCCAACTATTTATCTTGTTTCAGAGCTGAGTAGAAATAAATCTTAATTTTTATTGTAATCTATAACATCCGAAGAAAACGCTGCTATAGATGCAAGGTTTAATATGTCAGATGTAGAAGATCGTAATGGAGCTATTTCAATTGGTTGACCTAAGCCAATCAACAAAGGTCCTATGACTTTTGCTCCTCCTAGTTCTCGCATCATTTTATATGATATTGCCGCACTATGCTGGCCGGGCATTATTAAAATATTAGCATTTCCGACAATATCAGAAAAAGGGTATAATTCTTTGTATTTTTCATTCAAGGCAACATCTGGCTGCATATCTCCATCGAACTTAAAGTCTACGTTTTTTTTCTTTAATATATTAACAGCATTTTTAATGTGCTTAGTTCTACTGGTAAGAGGCTGTCCAAAAGTAGAGTGTGAAACAAAAGCAATTTTTGGATCAAAACCAAATAACCTAACAACTCTCGCAGACGATATAGCTATCTCTGCTAATTGTTCCGAAGTTGGGTATTCATGAACGCTTGTGTCACCAATAAAAACTGTTTTACCTTTATTTACAATCATATTTAGCCCAAACATTATCTCTCCAGGCCTAGGTTCAATTACTTTTTTAATTTTTTCTATTGAGGCTCCATATCGTCTTGTATTACCAGTAACAGCACCGTCTGCATCACCACAAGAAACCATACAAGCAGCCCAAATTACCCTATCATTTCTTACCATTCTATCACAATCTCTCTCAAGCAGCCCTTGCTCTCGTTGCATTTTTTTAAAAAGAAAGTTAACATATTTTTCTCTTTTTTCTTTGTCGGTTGAATTAGTAATTTCTATGTCGAAATTTTCGCTGTACCCAATTTCTTTTAGTCTTTGTTGAATGTTATTTTTTTTGGCAACTAATATTGGTATGCCTAAGCCACTACTTTTAAATGCTATAGCTGCCTTTAAAGTGTTTTCATCTTCTCCATCAGCAAAAACTATTCTTTTTTTGGTTTTTTTTATTTTAGAGTTTATGCCTTGCATTATTGTTACAGAAGGGTCGAGTCTCTGCTTAAGCTGTTCTTTATAAATATCAAAATCTTCAATTTTTTTTCTAGCAACTCCACTATCCATCGCAGCTTTTGCAACAGCTGGTGGAATTACACTAATTAGTCTTGGATCAAAAGTTGACGGAATAATGTATTCTCTTCCATAGTGTGGTCTATCACCTCCCATAGCTGCTACTACTTCGTCAGGGACATAATCTCTAGCAAGCAACGCAATAGATCTTGCCGCAGCTACTTTCATGGCTTCATTAATTTCTTTTGATCTAACATCTAAAGCTCCTCTAAAAATATATGGAAAGCCAATTAAATTATTTACTTGGTTAGGGTAATCCGATCTTCCAGTTGCTATTAGCGCATCTGATCTGACTTCTTGAATGATTTCTGGTTTAATCTCTGGATCAGGGTTGGCACAAGCAAATACTATAGGATTTTTTGCCATAGATTTTATCATTTCTTTTGATACCGTATCCTTTGCTGATAACCCTAAAAAAACATCTGAATTGTTCATTGCTTGACTTAAAGTTCTTAGTTTTGTTTCTGAGGCATGTGAAGACTTAAATTGATCTATATTTTCTCTTCCTTTATAAATGACACCTTTTCTATCACACATTATAATATTTTCTTGTTTAGCTCCCGAACTTTTAAATAAGTTGGCGCATGCTTGCGCCGAAGCACCGGCGCCATTAATTACAATTTTTACATCAGTTATTTTTTTTTTTGATATATCAAGCGCATTTATTAATGCTGCCGTCGTAATTATAGCGGTACCATGTTGGTCATCATGAAAGACGGGTATATCTAAAACTTCTTTGAGCTTTTGTTCAATGATAAAACAATCTGGAGCAGCTATATCTTCTAAATTGATTCCTCCAAAAGTATTTCCGATATTTTTAATTGTGTTAACGATATCTAGTGCGTCGTTAGAATCAATTTCAATATCTATAGAATCAATGTCTGCGAATCTTTTAAATAGAACTGCCTTACCTTCCATTACTGGTTTTGAGGCTAGTGCACCTAAATTTCCAAGACCTAAAATTGCAGATCCGTTGCTTATTACGGCAACTAAATTTCCTTTACTGGTATAATCATAAGCAGCCTCAGAATTATTGGCTATTTCTTTTACAGGAGCAGCTACACCAGGTGAATAAGCTAGAGATAAGTCTCTTTTGGTAGTTAAAGGTTTTGAAGAAATTACCTCAATTTTGCCAGACTTTCCCTTAATATGAAAGTCTAAAGCTTCTTTATCTGTATAGTGATCGAGCTTTGATTTTTTTGTCATTTAATTTTTGAATGTAATATAAAAGTCGTTATATCACTATTAATTTGTGGCTTAATTTAGAAATTATATGAATTTATTGTCATCTACTTCTGTTTTTAGTTTTTATACTTTAATTAGTAGGTTGCTTGGATATGCAAGAGATATACTGATTGCCATTTTTTTAGGCGCATCAATCTATGCAGATGCCTTTTTTGTCGCTTTTCGTATTCCTAACACTTTCCGGAGACTATTTGCAGAAGGAACCTTCAACTCTGCATTCATTCCAAGCTACACAAACGAAAAAAAAAAAAGTTCAAAAAATGGGAAAATTTTCGCAGATGAGGTTCTCGGTCTATTAATTCTTGTACTTTTTTTTATTGTCGTACTTGTGGAAATATTTACACCTTATTTGGTCTATATAATAGCACCTGGCTTCTTCGAAGAAAAAGATAAATTTAGCCTAGCAGTAGAGTTCACAAGAATAACTTTCCCCTTTTTAATTTTTGTTAGTCTAGCTTCTTTTTTTTCAGGTATACTTAATGCAAATAATAAATTTGCCGCAGCAGCTGCAGCCCCAATCATTTTAAATATTATTTTAATATTAAGTCTTTTTATTTCATATTTATTAAATTTAAATTTTGCTAAAAATTTATCTTATGGAGTAACTTTGGCAGGAATTTTACAATTAATATTTTTATTTTTTTTTACTCAAAAATTTTATAAACCATCACTAAATTTTAAAACTAAAATAAGCAAAAAAGTAAATATTTTTTTAAAAAAACTTTTACCAAGTATTTTTTCTTCTGGTGTTACACAAATAAATATATTAATTGGAACTATTATAGCATCATTTGAAACAAGTGCTGTTTCATATTTATACTATGCGGATAGAGTTTATCAAATTAATCTTGCAATAGCAGGGATTGCTATAGGAACAGTTTCTCTTCCAGTGCTCTCTAAAGCAATACAAGATAAAAATAGCTCATTAATTTCAAGAATACAGAACAAGTCAATAGAATTATCATTTCTCCTCTCTATCCCTGCGAGCCTAGGCTTAATAATTGGATCGAATGAAATAGTTAACGCCCTTTTTGGCTATGGATCTTTCTCCGAAGAAAATATTTTAATGACATCCGAAGCCCTGAAGTTTTTTGGCTATGGAGTTCCAGCATTTGCATTAATTAAAATACTATCTAATCTTTTTTTTTCGAGGAGCAATACTATAACCCCATTTAAAATATCAGTTTTTATCGTTTTGATAAATATTTTGATTAGTTTAAGTTTATTCAAGAGCATAGGTTTTATAATTATCCCTATTGCAACATCAATTTCAACTTGGTTAGGAGTAATAGTTTATTTTATTTTACTCAAAAAAAATAAATCGTTATTTATAAATAAAATCTTATTAAAAAATATCTTGAAAATTGTTTTTTCAGCAATTTTGATGGCTTCAGTTTTGCTGTTAGGCTTGGATGTTTTTCAAGAAGATCTTGATTATGCCAATAAATTTAAGTCTATTTATCTTTTGTTTATTGTCAGTTTTGTAGCTACAATTTATTTGATATCATGTTATCTATTAGGAGTGTTAAAAATAAAAAACTACAAAATAAAATAGCATGAGTTCTAAACAATTAGTTTTTTCTGGCGTTCAACCAACTGGCAACTTACATTTAGGTAATTATCTTGGGGCTTTAAAAAATTTTGTTTATCTTCAAAAAGACGCAGAATGTATTTATTGTGTTGTAGACTTACATGCCATTACAACTTTTCAGAGCCCAGCAACGCTTAAAAAAAATACTCTAGAAACTACAGCAAGTTTTATAGCATCAGGCTTAGATGAAGAAAAAAGTATAATTTTTAACCAGTCCGCAGTAAGTGGTCATGCAGAGTTAGCTTGGATATTAAATTGTATTTCAAGAATTGGATGGCTAAATCGAATGACACAATTTAAAGATAAAGCTGGTAAGGATAAGGAAAAAGCAAGTGTTGGGTTATATATTTATCCAAATTTAATGGCAGCGGATATTTTGCTTTATAAATCAACTCATGTCCCTGTAGGCGCTGATCAAAAACAACACTTAGAATTATCGAGAGATATTGCTCTAAAATTTAACCGTGATTTCAAGTGTGAAAACTTTTTCCCTTTGCCAGAACCTCTAATACAAAAAAATATTTCAAGAGTAATGAGCTTAAGAGATGGAAATAAAAAAATGAGTAAATCAGAAGAGTCTGACTACTCTAGAATTAATTTAAAAGATAATGCCGACATTATTGTAAAAAAAATTAAAAAAGCAAAAACAGACTCTGCTCCAATTCCAGAAAGTGAAGAGGAGCTTGTAAAAAGACCGGAAGCACTTAATCTGATAAATATTTATGCGTATGTGTCCAATACAACTTTAAAAAGTGTTTTAAAGATTATGTCGGGTAAAGAGTTTTCTTATTTTAAGAATCAACTTGCAGAAGTCTTAATTAGTGAAATATGTCCTATAGGAAAAAAAATAGAAGATTTAATGAATAATCAAAGCCATTTAGAGGCTATTCTGAAAAAAGGCAAAGAAAAAGCAGAGATTAAATCTGAAGAAAACTTAAAAAAGATACGTGAAATAGTAGGTTTAATATAATATATTAACTTATGATAATTACAGAACAAACACCAAATCCAGACTCATTAAAATTTTTGTCTGAAAAAACTATTTCTAATATTGGAACTGAAGAGTTTCAAAAAAAAAATATTGCTAATATTGAAAACAAATTTATTAAAGAACTATTAAATTTTAAAGGCGTGGAATTAGTTTTATTATCGGATAAATTTTTATCTGTTAAAAAAGAAGCCAATGTTTCTTGGGAAATACTAAAGCCAATGGTAATTTCTCATATAAATGATTATTTTGAAAAAAATAAAGAACCCATATTAAATAAAAAAATAGTTGATAACTCTGCAAAAGATGAAGCTGGAGCTACAATAGAGCAGATCAAAGAGGTATTAGATAGCAAAATAAGACCAGCTGTGGCAAGAGATGGTGGTGATATAAAATTTAAGTCATTTAAAGATGGAGTAGTACATGTTGAATTGCAAGGAAGTTGTTCAGGCTGCCCGAGTTCTTTGATGACCTTGAAGCAAGGTGTTCAAAATTTACTTTGTCATTATGTAAAAGAAGTAAAATCTGTGGAAGCAATTTAATATGAAAAAAATTATAAGTTATAGAGATAAGTTAATAGAGCTAGCTAATATCTATCGAATTTCAGAAGTTTTAAATTACATAAAGAATAAAAAACATTTATCTACACCTCAACTTGAGCATTTGCTTAAAAAAAATAAAGTACCAATACCAACAGAAATAAATAAAACAATTTTTGAAATACAAGCTAAAAAAATTAAAAAACCATTTTATAATGCGGGATATAAATTCGAGAGCATATTAAAAAACAGCCATAAAGAGTTAACAAATTCTTTTACTAAACTAATCAAAAGTATAAACAACATTCCCTTTTTACTTATTGATGGCATATCAAAAATTCTATCCTTTATATCTAAATCTACAATTAACATTTTAAATAACGCTTATTATTTTAAGATAGAAGAAAAAAAAACAAATAAATTCTTTACTCAAGTAATCGGAGCAAGCTTTGTAATCTTATTTTTAATTGGCGGTTATAATATTAAAAATATTATAAGTACATCGAATAGCGTTAAGATAGAAAACGAAGAGGATAAAGAATTAAAAAAAGAAACTGCTAAAACACCAGAAAAAAAAATTGAGTTGAAACAAAAAAAAATAACTAAAAAACCTGAAAAAAAAGTTGAGTTAGAAGAAAAAGTAATCGTTAAAGAATTTGTATTACCAGATTTGAATATAAAAACGCGAACAATTTTAACTTTATTTGATGATGTGAATTATGATCTTAAAAAAGTGAGAAATAATAAATTAGTTAAACCAATATATTTTACTCAATTCCCTAAAGATTTAGACGAAATAACAAGTGTGCAACTAAAAAAAGAAACATTTATTAAAATTGTATTGCCATTAGTTGTTGCGGAAAACCAAAAAATTCTTGATGATCGCTTTAAGTTGCAAAAAATTATGAAGAAAAAAATGACGAGTGAAAAAGAAAAATCCTGGCTAAGACAGAAATTAAAAGAGTATAAAGTAAAAAAAGGAGATATTAATAAGCTTGAAAGAAGAATGGACATAATACCTGTTTCAATTGCTATTGCACAAGCTGCAAAAGAGAGTGGTTGGGGTACATCTAGATTTGCGCTAGAAGGTAATGCTATTTTTGGACAGTGGACGTGGAATGGAAAAGGTATAGCACCATTGGAAAGAAATAAAGAACAGACTCATAAAATTTTAAGATTTCCAATACTGAGAGCTTCTGTAAAAGCATATAAAAATAACTTAAATACACACAATGGATATCAGGAATTTAGAAAAAAAAGATCAGTTTTAAGAAAAAGAAAAAGTTCAATTGACGGCATGAAACTAATACACAGTCTTGATAATTATGCTCAAAATGGAAAAGAGTATACAAAAATTTTAGCTAAAATTATGGAGCAAAACTCTCTAAAAGATTTTGAAAATGTTAAATTAACTAACACCGTGGTAAAAAAACAACTTAGCTTGTAGTCTTAATTTTCTGCTACAACAAATTGCATCCCAAGCCATCTCCAACGACCATCTTGTTCTCTAAGTGAACAATTAATACGACCTCTTTCCGTTGTAAATTTACCTTGTAAATTAATTTTTAATTTATAATTATTTAAAAATTCTATCTTAGACTTTCTCCAACTGTCCATTTCATTTGAATAACAGTTGATAAGATTTATATTTTTAATGTCTTTAAAAAATTCAATAATTACTACTGGAGGATTATTTTCTTTTGTTAAATATTTTTGAATGGGCAAAATTTCTTTATATTTAAAGGGTAAGGTGTTTAATATAGTTTTAAATCTTTTAATTTCTCCATATTTCTCATTTATAGGAAATCTGGGTAATTCTAAAAAGTCTTTAGTTTCATCAACAACACCGGAATGTTGACCAAACGCATAGTCAAATTTAAATTTTTTTAATAAATTTATAAAATCTGAACTATATTCACCAAAAGGATAAGAAAAAAATTTTGAGTTATAGCCTAAGTTATTTTTAAAAATTAAAATCGATTTATCAATGTCTTTTTTAATATCACCAATCTTTTCGTCAACAAGATATTCATGAGAGTGACTATGATTTCCAATATACACATAATCTTCTTTTGCAATTTCTTTAATTTGTTCCCAAGTCATATAATTATACTTACCAACCTCTCTTGTGCTTACAAATAAAATGAAAGGAATTTTGTCTTTTTTTAAAATTGGCCAAGCATTTTTATAAAAGGATAAAAAACCGTCGTCAATTGTTAGTAATATTTTTTTTTGTTTTTTTTTGAATTTGATAGATGCTTCAAAATTATTTGGATTTACAAAAACAAAATTTTTTTCTTTAATAATTTCAAGATGCAACTTAAATTCATTTATTTGAATATTTGTTGATGGATATTTGTTTTCATCAAATCTATGATACATTAATGTTATAATTCCGTAATCTTCTGTATTTGAAGCGGAATAGGAATTGTTTGAACTTAAAAAAATAACTATAAGTGAAATAATGATAAAAGACTTTTTAATAATAAGCTGCACAGGTAAAAAAAATTTATTAGGTTTAAGGTCAGATAATAATTTTTTTATACAAGAACTTCAAACAAATACTGGAGACAAAGATTCTCTTGTTAGTAATATATTAGAATTTTTAAAAATGAACAAAATTGTCATTAACAAAAAATTTTCAATTATAGTTAATTTGGGTCCTGGCAGTTTTTCCTCCATCAGAACTTCAATTTCAATTGCGAAGGGAATAAAGATATCTGTCGGTTCAAATATTTATGGCTATAATGATTATCAATTAAGTGAATTTAACCTTAAAAATATTGAACTTTTGATTAAAAAAGATCTTTTAGAAAATCAATTGATTAAACCAGTGTATTTAAGTTAGATTAGGAGAAATTATGATTAGTATAGAAGAAAAATGTAAAGAAAAAGGAGTTCGGTTAACCGATCAAAGAAAAATTATCGCTCAAGTAATGTCAGAATCTAAATTAACTTTTGGCTCTAAAGATCATCCAGATGTGGATGAACTTCACAAAAGAGTAAGTTTGATTGATAAAAAAATTAGTATTGCCACAGTATATAGGACGGTTAAGCTTCTCGAGGAATCAGGAATAATTGAACGACACGATTTTAAAGAGGGAAAATCTAGGTACGAGCCATCAACAGATGAGCATCATGATCATTTAATAGACATTAACAGTAGTGAAATAATAGAATTTGTAGACAAAGATATCGAAGAGCTTCAACATAAAGTAGCTAAAAAACTAGGGTACAAGTTGGTTGATCATAAACTAGAACTGTACGGTTCAAAAATAAAAAAATAAAATTGTCAAAAAAAATATTTATTAAAACTTTTGGTTGTCAAATGAATGAATACGACAGTAATCGTATTTTAGATATAGCTAAAAGTATTGGATATATTTCTACGGCTAAAATTTCTGAAGCTGACTGTTATATTTTAAATACTTGTCACATAAGAGAAAAAGCTACGGATAAAGTCTACCATGATATTGGAAGAGTTAAAAAAGAATTTAGAAATAAAAAAAAACCCATATTTTTAGTTGCTGGATGTGTTGCTCAAGCAGAAGGCGATGTAATGCTAAAGAGAGAAAAATATATTGATGGAGTAATTGGTCCACAATCTTATCATCAAATATCGAGTGTTATTGAGAGATTTGAAAAGAAAAGAAAAAAAATTAATTCAACTGAATTTGAGGTGGTTGAAAAATTTGATAAATTAAAATTAATAAAAAATACAGATTCCAACATTTCTTCATTCCTAACCATACAAGAAGGATGTGATAAATTTTGCAAATTTTGTGTGGTTCCTTATACAAGAGGTCCAGAACATTCAAGATCTTTTTATGAAGTACTAGAAGAAGCAAAACAATTAATTGAAAATGGATCTAAAGAAATAATATTACTTGGGCAAAATGTTAATGCATATAATTTTGAAAACAAAAAATTATCAGATTTAATATATGAGCTTGATAAGCTTCATGGCCTACAAAGAATAAAATATACGACTTCACACCCGACGGATGTAACTCAAGATTTAATAGATGCTCATGGTAATATAAATAAACTAATGCCATTATTGCATTTACCTGTGCAAAGTGGCTCCTCAAAGATATTAAAAATTATGAATAGAAAGCACAATATAGATGAATATTTGACAATAATTGAAAAATTAAAAAATAAAAATAAATTAATGAAATTTTCTAGTGATTTTATAATTGCCTACCCAGGGGAAAATAACAAAGATTTTTTAGATACACTAAACTTAATGAAAAAAATAAAATTTATTAATTCTTATTCTTTTGTATATAGCTCAAGGCCAGGTACACCATCAGCAGAATTGAAAGTAATTGAACCGATGATAGCTAAAGAAAGATTAAAAATATTTCAAGAGCTTTCAGGTAATATAAAAAAAGATTACCGAAAAAGCCTTTTAAATAAAAAGTCAAAAGTTCTCTTTGAAAATAAAATTAAAGATCAAGAGCAATACTTTGGAAGAGATGAGTTTTCTAATTCAGTTATCGTAACAAGTAATAAAAATTTGACTGGTAAAATTTTTGATGTTGAAATTGACAAATTCAATCATAATACTTTATTTGGTAAAATAGTTGTATCTCAAAATAAAAATGTTGGTAAATAAAATATGTCAGAAATAAGCAAATTAGAACAAAGTTTAATTATTAAAAAAATTGATAAAGAAACTGTTAATATAAAAATTTTAGATAACAATATATTAATCCCTCTAGTAGGTGAATTTAATAAAAATTTATTAGATTTAGAAAAAAATACTAATACTAGTATTTTTTTTAGAGGAAATTCTATTACAGTAAAAGGCAAAGAAGAGAATATAAAGATAGTTTCTGAGGCTATCAAATTTCTTATTAACAAACTTCTTTTAACAAACATAATAGAAAAAAATGATATAACTCTGTCAGTGAAAAATAAAACGAATAAAGAAAATGTTTCAAATATTCAGTCTCTGCAAGAGCTAATAAAAACACCGAGAAAATATGTTATTGCCAGATCAAAAAAACAATCAGACTATATAAAAGCATTAAAAGAAAAAGAAATTATCATGTCATTAGGTCCAGCTGGTACAGGAAAAAGTTATTTAGCAGTATCGGTTGCTATTACCATGCTCATGGAAAAAAAAGTTGAAAGAGTAATTTTGTCTAGGCCGGCAGTAGAAGCTGGAGAAAAACTTGGTTTTCTTCCAGGAGATATGAAAGAAAAAGTTGATCCATATTTAAGACCACTATATGACGCGTTATATGATCTTTTTGGATATGAAAAAATTCAAAGAAAAATAGAATCTGGAGAAATTGAAATTGCCCCGTTAGCTTTTATGAGAGGGCGAACACTTAAAAATTCATATGCCATTTTAGATGAAGCTCAAAATGCAACATCAACTCAAATTAAAATGTTTTTAACAAGAATTGGCGAAAATTCTAAATTAGTTGTTAACGGAGATCCATCACAAATTGATCTCCCAAATAAATCAAATTCGGGTTTGATTAAGTCAAAAAATATACTGGAAAAAATTAAAGAGATAGAGATCATACAGTTTGATCATAAAGACGTAGTCAGACACCCTTTGGTCT
>Ga0308019_10000665_pt1 | contig 21348 bp, 19 predicted proteins | sample Neamet284_FD_203135 | JGI IMG/M metagenome (GOLD analysis project Ga0308019, IMG submission 203135) | Marine microbial communities from water near the shore, Antarctic Ocean - #284 | ecosystem: Environmental > Aquatic > Marine > Unclassified | place: Southern Ocean | collected 2014-10-01 | reverse complement strand
CTAAAGTTTGTTATTTCTGGTTCAAATGCAAAAACTTTGCCTGTTTTACCTACAATTTTTGCCATATTCAAAGTATGAAGTCCAATATTTGCACCTGCATCAATTACAATATCTCCTTCAGAGATTTTTTGCTCCATAATTTTAGCTTCTGTTTCTTCATATTTTCCATAATGTGAAATTGACATTGCTAAACCTTTTTTACCTAAAAACAACCTATTACCAAATATTTCAGCATAATCTGTTTGTAAATTTATTAATGAATATTCTTTAATTTTTCTTATGAATACATATTTGGTTAATCCTTTTCCTCCTAACATTTTTTTAATACTTTGATAAATTAAAAATAAAATTTTATTTCCAAACATATATTTTTTCAAAAGTTTAATTATTTAAATCCTTTATTTTTAGAATCTTAGATTTTTTCATTAATATTTTTTACTATCTCAATTTTTGATTTTCTCAAAATTTTTTCTCCATTTTTTCCTTCATTTAAAATTAAATCTAATGCAGAAAGATTTGGAATAAATGGAGCATGAAGTTGTTTATATGTTGGATGAATAAATTTTTGAAACTCTATTTCAATTCCATTATCTAAAAATTCATCTAGGTTAAGATTTTCTAATCCCCAATTAATTCCAGATATATATTTATCAGCATTAAATTTTTTACAAATTTCTAATATTTTTTTAGAAGAATTAACTTCTAAATCTAATGATGATGAAAAAATTATTTTTGATTTAATTTTTAACTCATTTAAAAAAAATTTAATCAATTTTTGATTTAATTCTATTAGGTATTCATATTCCTCTTCATAGATTTCTTCAATTTTATTTTTATATTCTCCAAAACATTCTGTTTTAGAATAATTAGTTATAATTGATTTTTTGTGTTTTTTTTGCCAATTCTTTGTTTTATCTATTTTTAGTTCATTAATTTTTGAATCAAATTTTGATAATACTGGAATAGAAAGTAATGTTTTACCTGTATTAGTTTTAATATAATTTCTATTTTGAAATCCTCTACTATTGTATTGTACATCATCAAAAAATACAAAAATATCTGTTTGAGACATTTTTTTGAAAAATCCTAACCATGGATGATGCTCAGGTTGATGAATTGCTATGGTTACCATGATTATTTTTTTTAAAAATAATGTTAAATTAACATATCTAAAATTATTTTGTGATTTTTTAGTACTAAATCGATTTATTCAACAGTTTATAAAAAATTATACCTATATTTTGACTTTATTTTAATTCTTAAACACATATGGATTATTTTTAAAGAAAATAGATTTATCTATTCAAAATTTCTCAAAAAATTATTGAATATATCTAATGTTAAGAAGGCATTCAAAAACAAGACTATCCTAATTAGTGGTGGAACTGGTTCAATAGGGATTGGTATTGTAAAGCAACTTCTTCAATGTAACCCAAAAATGATTAAAATTCTTACAAATGATGAAAATTCTATTTTTGAATCTAGAAAAATATTGGGAGAAATACCTGAAATAAAATACTTTGTAGGAGATGTTCGTGATAATGATAGATTACGTTTAGCCATGAGAAATGTAAATATTGTTTTTCATGCTGCTGCTATGAAACACATTGATATTTGTGAACAAAATCCATTTGATGCTGTTAAAACTAATGTAGTTGGAACAAGCAATATACTTGAAGCATCTATAATTGAGGGTGTATCAAAATTTGTTTTAATTAGTACTGATAAAGCAACAAATCCAACCACTACCTTAGGTGCAAGTAAATTATTAGCTGAAAGACTAACCCAAGATGCAAGTTCTTATGTTGAAGGAAACAAAACAATTTTTTCAATTGTAAGATTTGGAAATGTAATAGGTTCAAGAGGCTCTGTATTTCAAATTTTTTATGATCAGTTAAAAAATAATCTTCCTATTACAATAACTGATTCTAAAATGACTCGTTTTATAATGTCAATTTCAGATGCAGCATCAATGATATTAAAAACATCTGTGATTGCACAGGGTGGTGAAACTTTTATTTTAAAAATGCCATCAGTTAAAATTGAAGAACTTGCAAAATCTATGGTAGAAGTTTTTAAAAATAGAACTAACCAAAAAAATATTCCAAAAATAAAAATTTTGAAAGTTAGAGAATATGAAAGATTTTATGAAATACTTGTAACAAATGATGAAATACCTTTTTGTTATGATCTAGGTGACATGTACAAACTTTCAAAAAAACAATCTAATAGTAAAATTTCTGATATACAATTTAATTCTGAGACTAGTGAAAAAATCTCTAAAATTAAACTTGAAAAAATTATCAATGAATTAATGGATGAATATCTTTCAAATTAATCAAAGATTAAAAGTTAGGTGACCAATAGCATAACATGAAATGGAAAATCCCTCTTTACAAAGTAGATTGGGATAAAGAAGATGTCAAAACAGTAACAGACGTAATCAAGCGTGGTATGGATTGGGCCATAGGTCCAGAAATAGAGGAATTTGAACAATCTCTTGCTAATTATCATGACTCTAAGTACTGTGTTGTATTTAATTCTGGAACTTCAGCTGGACATGCTGCTTTACTATCTTTGAATCTTAAACCGTCAAGTGAAATCATAGTCCCTTCTTTTACTTTTATTGCTACCGCAAATTGGCCACTAATGGTAGGTACAAAGCCAATTTTTTCTGAAATTGAAGAAGAAACATTGGGTATGGATCCTTCATATTTAGATTCAATTATTTCAAAAAAAACTAAAGTGATAATGCCCATTCATTATGGAGGCATGCCTTGCAAAATAATTGAAATTAAGAAATTTGCAGAACAACATAAATTAATACTAATTGAAGATTCTGCTGAATCTATTGGTTCAACAATAGGAAATAAAAAAACTGGTTCATTTGGTGATATGTCTATTCTTAGTTTTGCAGGAAACAAAGTGTTAACAACTGGAGAAGGTGGAGCTGTAATCGTAAACTCTAAAAAACTTTATGAAAAATTAAAATTGATTCGTTCACATGGAAGACAAACAAATTTAAATTATTTTCAAACAAATAAAACACCTAAATATATTTCACTTGGATATAATTGGAGAATGTCTAGCATGACAGCTGCTTTAGGTATATCCCAACTATCTAAAATTGATAAGTTAATTTCAAAAAGAAGAAAAAATGCACAATATTTATCATCAAAATTAAATAAACATTCAAAAATTATTTTACCCTTTGATTCTAAAAATCATAAAAGTGTTTTTCAACTTTATACTATTCGTATTACAGGAAAAAATCTTAGAGATAATTTGATGGCATTTCTTGAAAAAAGAGGTATTATGTCTAAAATCTTCTTTGAACCTGTACACTTGTCCAAATTTTATTCTAAAAATATGAATAAGAAAATTTCACTACCCGTAACAGAAAAAATATCTCAACAAGTATTGACACTTCCAATGTATCCTAGTTTAACAAAAGATGAGATAAATTTTATTAGTGATTCTATTGATGAATTTATGGAAGTATTGTAAGTTTACATAATATTTGATTAATAGTAATAAGTATGCACAAAAAAGTTATGCATATTTATTCATAAATATTCTAAAAATATAATAATTTAAACAATTAAATCTTATTAAAAAAAATAGTGTTTTATGTTAGTTTTAGGGTTAAATCATGGAGAGTTTAATTCATCTGCAGCTATTTTAGAAAATGGTAAGGTAATAGCTGGTTCCCCTGAAGAAAGATTCTCTAGAAAAAAACTAACAAAGAATTTCCCCGAAAATGCTGTTAAATTTTGTCTTAGTTATTCTAAAAAAGAATTAAAGGATTGCAACTATGTTGCTCAATCCTGGAATCCTGGTGAATATTGGCAAAAGTTTAATCCATTAATTTCTTCATTTCGTTCTAAAAGAGAAGATTATTTTTACACAATACCTGATAATTTGATGAATATTTCTGAAAGAAAAACCCCGAAATGGGTTTTAATGAATTTTTCTGATGACACATCATTACCACCTGTGTATTACATTCGACATCATTTAGCACATGCAGCAAATGCATTTTTTCTTTCACCTTTCAAAGAATCAGCTATCTTGACATGTGATTGGAATGGAGAGTTTGAATCTACTACAATGGGACATGGTAATCAAAATGATATTGATATTATTGCAAACCAGAAGCTACCTCATTCATTAGGTTTGTTTTATGCAACATTTACATCATTATTAGGATATAGGCCAGACAGTGATGAATGGAAAGTAATGGCTTTATCTGCATTTGATGTTGAATATGAAGAAATACTTGAAAAAATCCGAGAAACAGTAGTACTTAATGAAAATGGTTTATTTGAATTGGATCAATCTTATTATCATGGTGAACTTAATGGTCATCCAAAATTACATTCACAAAAACTAATTGATCTTCTTGGTGGTAAAGAAGGAAGATCTGGCGAAAATCCTACTGATTGGCATTTAAAAATTGCAAAAGGTATGCAGCAGGTATCTGAAGAAATCGTAATGCACATGTTAAATCATTTATTTAAAAAAACAAAATCAGAAAATCTTGTGGTCAGTGGAGGATTTTTCATGAATTCTGTATGTAATGGAAAAATTTTGGAAAAATCACCCTTCAAAAATTTTTATGTTTCATATGCGCCAAGTGATGTGGGAAATTCTATCGGTGCTGCATTATATGTCTCTCATTGTATTCATAATGAAAAACGAAACATGGGAACAAATTTGAGTTATCTTGGTCCATCATTTACTGATTCAGAAATTATTCAAGTACTAAAAAGAAGAAAAATAAAATATGAACAAATTAAAACTCCAGAAAGAAAAATTGCTGAAATTTTATCTAATAATGAAATTGTATCCTGTTTTCATGGAAAGATGGAATTTGGTGAGCGGGCATTAGGAAATAGATCCATTTTAGCTGATCCAAGAAATGTAGAAATTAAAGATAAAATTAATTCAATTATAAAATATAGGGAGAATTTTAGACCTTTTGCTCCTGTAGTATTATTTGAAAAATCTTCAATCTATTTTGATGTTCCAAAAGATTTTGAATGTAAACATATGGAGAAAGTGATTCAAGTAAAACCAGAATATCAAAGCACATTAGGTGCAGTTACACATGTAGATGGTTCAGGTAGAGTACAAACAGTAAAAAAAGAAGATAATGAATTTTTACATTCAATAATTATTGAATTTGAGAAAAAAACAGGATTGCCTATACTACTTAATACTTCATTCAATGTAAATGGTGAACCAATTGTTTTATCCCCTGATGATGCTCTTAATACTTTTTTTAATAGTGGTTTAGAACATTTATTCTTAGAAAATTTTTATGTAACAAAATAATTATTTAAGATTTAATTATTAATACTATAAAACTATCTAAAAATAGTAGTATGGAATATACTACTACATTTTTTAGAAATAAAATATGACAAAGAAATATTATTGACTTGATTTACAAGGATATTATGAATATTTTAATCACTGTAGCTCACCCTGATGATGAAACAATAGGTATGGGAGGGACTATAAAAAAACTTTCAAAAAATAACAAAATTACTCTTTGTGTAATGTCCGATGGTGCTTCTGCTCAATATGATGACAAAAAAATGATTAATGTGAGACAAAATGCATGTAAAAAAGCTGGAAACATTTTGGGAATCTCTAAATTTTATTTTCTTGATTTTCCTGATATGAAATTAGATTTAATTTCACATGTTGAAATGAATAAAGAACTAGAAAAAATTATTAAAAAAGTTAATCCTAAAATCCTTTATTCCACTCCTTATAATGATCTTAACAAAGATCATCAAAAAGTATTTGAATCCTGTTCAGTAATTTCAAGACCTATTTCTAGTAACATTAAACAATTCTTTTGCTTTGAAATAGGTGGTAGAAATAAAACCCCATTTAATCCAAATACGTATGTGGATATTTCCAAAGAATTACCATTTAAATTAAAAGCATTCAAACAATACAAAAGTGAAATTAATCCTTTCCCACACCAACGTTCGTTAAAATTTATTGAAAGTCTTTCTCATGTAAGGGGTGTTGAATCTGGTTTCAAAAATGCAGAAGCATTTGAATTAATCAGAAATATTATTAATTAAATTGAAACCAAATATAATTTTTTTAGTAATTGATTCATTTCGTTCTGATAGATTTTATGGAAAAGAAAAATCATCTTTTACTCCTACCTTAGACAAATTGAAAGATAACGGTACATATTTTGCCCAAAATATTTCATCTGCGGATGGAACTATTCTTTCATTAAATACAATTTTTAATGGTTTATTTCCATCTGTAACTGGAACAAGACAAATTAAATTATTACTTAAAAATCCAAATTATCTTTCATCTCTTATTGATGAAGGCTATTCTATTTACAGTGTTGTTCCTAAATTAACTGAATTCTCTCCTCTTTTGAACATCAGCTCAAATGGATATTCATATGAAGCCGGACCTCCATCTGAATCATTATTTGATGGAATAGGAAAAAAAATTCTTGAAATACTTAATTCTCCTATGAAATCACCTTGGTTTTTTTATATTCATTTGGAGGATTTACATTGGCCTCTAATTGTACCACAAGAATTTAGAGATAAAAAATTTGGTAAAGACAAGTATGATCAAATAGTATCATCTATTGATCATTATCTTAAAAAATTTCTTGATACATTAAATCTTGAAGAAACTCTAATCATTATAACATCAGATCATGGATGTCCTATTCCTTTTGATGGAAGAGATGTGACTTCATTTGAACCTGATTTAGGATTAGGATTAAAACTTGGAAAAAAAATAATGCCAAAATTTTCTCATAAATTTGGATCTAGTATTTTCAATAAAATTAGAGAAATTGTAAAAAATAAAAGATTACAAGTAGTAAATGAGAATTTGAGTGAATATGAAAAACGTTCGAGACTACCTCCATTTGTTAAATCCTTATTTGACGAGGCTGTTAGGACACCGTTACTTTTTTCTGGTTATAACCTGAAATCATTGATTATAAAAAAACAAACTAGGAGTATTGATATTTTTCCTACCATTTTTAATCTCTTAGGATTTAACCATTCTGGAAAAATTCAAGGAAAATCATTATTATCATTAATTCAAGGAAATGATTCTGAGGAAAATCCTTGTTATATCCATACCATACCTTATGAACAATTATCCGATGATGATCAACTGGGAATAAGAACTTCAAAATATAAATATTTTAGACATGCACGAAATCCATCACTAAACGTACATCTGTATGATCTTACTCACGATACTCTAGAAAATAAAAACATCTATCATGAAAATTTAGAAAAAATTCGTGAAATGGAAGAAATTATCGCTAAATTTTCAAATTTTACGAATGATCACGATCTTGATGATGAGGAAGAAGCAAAAATTAGAGCAGAATTAAAAAAATTAGGATATCTATAAAACTGAATTTTTATTCATTTTAATGAAGTCAATTTAATCGAGATGTTGATATATGTAGTTTCTATAGTGCCTTTATGGGTAAAAACACGGGATTTCGAGGTTGGTATTATTTTAGAATGGGATGGTCAACATATTTTGCATTTATTTTTGCAGCTATTAACACATTAACTGTAACTTTTTATCTTGCCATTGAAAAAATACCTGCTTTAGCAATAATATTTCCAAATTTTTTCCAATACGTGCTAATTGTATCTATAATTGGAATTCCAATTTTAACGATTATAGGTTATGGGCATTATAAAAAAACTAACGCTTTTAAATCTGAAGCTGATATTCTAGTAGATGCAAATCCATACGTACAGCGTTCAATATTAAATTCAGAATTAAATTTACAATTAAATTTACAATTAATAGAACTTTTACTTAAACAATTAAAAAATGAAAAATTAACTCAATCAGAACTTGTTGAAATTTTTGAAACTACTGAAAAAATTTCCAAACATGTTCAATCTAGATCATTTTCAAATAAATTTGATTTGAATTATATTCGAAAGGAATTAAAAGGATAATTTTTTTCTCAATTTTTCCAAATAAAGTCTATTCCCTATTAAAAAAAGTAACATTCTAATTTTTATACTTATTTTTGATGAATTTTTATTAATTGATTGTATTTCGTTTGATTTTTGCCCAAATACGTCATCCCACCATTCTCCGATAAAAACAGGATCAGAGAAATCTTTTATAAATTCACTTTGCTGTATAACCAGTTTCTCTCTAAATTCTTTTGATTCTACTATGTGATCTATTATCTTTGCAATATCTTTAGGATTATTTGATAATGGATGAAAAGGTGGTAAAATTTCTTTATTTTTTATAATCATTGTCATTTTTTTACTTTGATATTGTAACACAGGTTTTTTACACATTATACCTTCTAATTCTACTAATTCAGTATACCCACCACGCATATTGCCTATTACGGCATCTACAAAATTATAATAATTAACCATATCACCTCTTTTTATCATTGGAACAAGTTTTACTTGAAAAGGTATTTTCTGTAATAACTCTTCCTTAATTTTTAATTCTTCTTCATTTGATTCATCAAACCAATCAACTTGTATAATTTCAAAATCTGATTTACAAAATTTTAATGCTTCCCATAGTAAATTTGTACCTTTTGGTATTCCTATTCTTTGAGGTGAAAAAAAAGTAAATTTTGTTTTTTTATCTTTTAATATTTTATTTTTATCTGAAAAAATTGTTGAATCTATATACATCATATCCATTCTAATTCCATTTTTATCAAATTTTTTTAAAAATGGGTATACCCAACGACCTGCAACATGTTCAAGTGCATTTTTAAAAGAATCATGATAAAATTTTCTTTCTAAAAAATTTAATTTATGTAGTGGAGTTTTAAACCACTGTTCTTTAGAATTTTTTACAAATCTAGGTGCATCAATATCTCTTCCAACAAAATATTGAATATAATTTAAGTCAGCTAAATATGCTATTCTGTCACCCGTTCCCATTGTAATACAAATATCATAATTATTTTTAATTTTGTTAATGTATTTTACTTGTTCCTTTACTTTCCATGACACAAATCTATCTACATTATCATCGTGAATAAAAATCCCTTTTCCATCCTTAGGAAAATTTACAATATGTATTTTAGATTTTTTTGTTATTTTACTTAATGATTTCATAACATTACCTGTATCTCCAATAGCTAATACTTTTGTGACCATTGTCTTTTTTTTTCAAAAATCTAATTAATATCTTTTATTTCTAAGAATCTAATTCCAAACTGCACAAAAATTAAGAATTTCTATACCTGTTAATTTCGTCTAAAATTAGTTTGGGCTTTATTTGATTCGTATTGTTTTGGTGTTCTTTCTTTCTTTTTACCCTTACTTTTTGATACAAATCCCTCAAAAGCATTTTTAAAATTTATAGGGTTTTCTTTTGCCCACATTATGGTTTGTTCTAATCCTTCTCTAAAACTTACTTCTGGTTTCCATGATAATAATTTTTGAGCTTTTTTATTATCACAAATTAGTAAATTTACATCAAATGGTCTAATTCGCTTTTTATCCATCTTGATGGATACTTTCGTATTAAGTATCGAGCTAGCAATATTTACAATGTCTTTTATTTTATACGTTTTTCCACTTCCAAGATTTATTGTTTGACCAATTGCTTTATCTGCAAAGAGTGAACTAATAATTCCACGTGCTGTGTCAGATACAAAAGTAAAATCTCTGCTGCTCTCTATATTTCCTAATTTTAGTATTTTATTACCTTGCAGTAACTGTAAAATTATTTCAGGAATAATATACGGTTGTGTAATTTTTGGTCCATAGGAATTAAAAGGTCTAATAATTATCGCAGGAAAATCATGTTCTTTATGGATAGTAAAAATAGCTCTATCAGCTGCTAATTTACTTACAGCATATGTGGAATGAGGTAAAGTAGGATGATCTTCATTCATTGGATTTATTTTTGAGGTTCCATAAACTTCACTTGTAGAAATATGGACAAAATTTTTAATTTTCGTTTGATTTTTTGCTTCAAGTATTACATTTAATGAACCATTAGTATTTACATCAAAAAATTCTTGAGGATAATGATATGAATCTGGAATAAATGGATATGCTGCTAAATTAATTACATACTGACAATTTTTCATACTTTTTGATAAAAGTGATTTATTTTTGAGATCTCCGTTAATTATTTTTACATTAGGAATATTTTTTAAATATGTCTTTTTTCCAGATGAAAAATTATCATAAACAATAACATTACCTCCAGAATTAGATATTTGCTTTGTTACTTCTGAACCAATGAAACCGGCACCGCCAGTTACAAAAAATGTATTATTTTTACATTCTAACAACTTTCTCATGAAACATAGAAAATTATAGTTAATTAAAAGATTTAGGATTTAATGCATGTTTTATTATACAATTGAATTTTAGATTAAGTAAAATTAAAATATTTGATACCAAATTTTGAATTATGAAATGGGATTGTAAAAATGTTTTGATTACTGGTTCTTCAGGATTTTTAGGTTCACATTTAATTTCATTATTAAACAAGAAAAATATAAAAAAAATTATTGCTCCAAGATCAAAAGAATGTGATTTACGTAAAAATTTAGATTGTAAAAAAATCTTAGAAGATGTAGATATTGTATTCCATTTAGCTGGAATGGGCAATGGAATTGGATTCATAAAAGAACATCCTGGTACAATTTTCTACAATACAATCCTTATGGATTCTACAATAATTGAAGAATCAAGAAAAGCTAATGTTGAAAAAATTATTTCAGCTAGTACTGTAAACGTATACCCGCATAATTTGATACCACCTTTCAATGAATCAGATATTTGGTCAGGATTTCCAGAAGAAATTATTGCACCATTTGGAATTGCAAAACGTCTACAAATTATGCAATCAATAACATATAGAAAAGAATATAATTTTAATTCTACAGCATTAATTTTATCTAATCTTTATGGATCCGGAGATAATTTTAATTTAAATTCTTCTAATGTTATCCCTTCGTTAATATTAAAAATTTTTAATGCTAAAATTAACCATTATAAAAAAATAGAATTATGGGGAAACCCAACAACCACTAGAGATTTTCTACATGTTGGAGATGCTGCAAATGCATTTATTTTAACTGCAGAAAATTCTACTAAATCTGAATCTCTAAATATTGCTAGTGGGATTGAAACCTCAATTCTTGAATTAGTAAATACTTTGATGGATCTAATGGATTTTAAAGCAGAGATAATTTGGAATAAAGACAAACCCATTGGAGCATCAAGACGAGCATTGAATATAGATAAAGCTAAATCTGAATTAAAATTTACTCCGAAAATAGATTTACTATCTGGATTAAAAGAAACTATTGATTCATATGAAAAACAATTTAAGTAATTAACAATTTATAGATCCATAAATAGTGCATACAATATGAGCATAGTTTATTCACAAGTAATTGAATGTTCATTAAAACAGTATATGGATCATGAACTTCAGAATTTTAATTTTTCTAGTACTACTAACCTTTTTGAACAATTATTTACACTTCCAATTTATAATAATATGACTACTGATGAATGCAATACTGTTATGGATTTCTGTAATAAATTATAACATAGATTATCATGATTTTAAAACCTCGTACAACATGTAGAATTTGTAACTCGACTCAACTTTCTACGATAATGTCTTTGGGACAACAACATATTGCAGCATATACTCCAAGAGATTCTGATCCAAATCCATCTTTGGACAAATTCCCATTAGAATTGATTAGGTGCACTGAACCTAATTGTGGTTTAGTACAACTTCGTCATTCTACACCTTCTGATATTTTGTATGAGCGTTACTTTTACAGATCTGGAATTAATAAAACTATGACTGAAAATCTTAAGGAAATTGTTATACAAGCAATATCAAAAGTTGAATTACACGACAATGACATTGTTTTGGATATTGGTTGCAATGATGGAACTTTATTAAAAAATTATCAAGAAAAAAATTTACGATCTGTTGGTATTGATCCAGCAAAGAATATGGCTGAATTTTCAAAAGAATGTGGAGCTCATGTCATTATTGACTATTTTAATTCAAAATCATTTACTAATCATTATAATGATGAAAAAGCAAAAATCATTACTAGCATTTCAATGTTTTATGATTTAGAAGATCCAAATCAATTTGTATCTGACATTGTAAATATATTGGCAAAAGATGGTGTCTGGGTAATTGAATTAAAATATTTACCAACTATGCTTTTTCAAAATGCATTTGATAATATTGTACATGAGCATATTGAATACTATCATTTTTCGGTACTAGAATATATGCTAAAAAAACATGGTTTGAAGGCTGTGGATGTATCTCTTAATGATTCTAATGGTGGAAGTATCAGAGTTTTTGTTAAACATTCAAATCAATCAATAGATGAAAATTCAGAAAAACATTTGTTAGATTTAAGATCTTCTGAAAAAAAATTACATCTAAATACTGAACAACCATACGAAGAATTTTTTCAAAGATGTGAAGAATTAAAAAATAAAACAATGTCTTTTATTAAAACTGAAATAAGTAAAGGTAAAAAAATTCATGCATATGGTGCGTCAACAAAAGGTAATACCATTTTACAATATTATGAGTTAGATGACAATCTAATTGATGCAATAGCTGATAGAAATCCAGATAAATGGTATAGAAAAACTATAGGTACTAATTTAGAAATAATTTCAGAAGAAAAATCACGTTCATTAAAGCCTGACTATTTTTTGATTTTACCTTGGCATTTTCTAGAAGAGTTTAGAGAAAGAGAGCAAGAATTTTTTAAAAATGGTGGAAAATTTATTGTTCCTTTACCAGATTTTAAAATAATTGAGAAATAATCCTATGTTTGAAAACAAAAATATCTTAATAACTGGAGGAACGGGGATGATTGGTTCTCATCTTGTCGAATTATTACTAGATAAAGCAAATATTAGATTAATTTCACATAAAAGAAAAATTCCAACTGAATTTAATTCAAAAAAAATAGAAATCCTTAATGGTGATTTAACAAATAAAGAATTTGCTATCAAGGCAGTTAAAGGGATGGATTATGTTTTTCATTTAGCCGCATATACTGGAGGATTAGGAAGAACTACTGTATACCCTGCTAGTACATTAACTCCAAATTTAATTTTAGATGCTAATGTCATTGATGCTGCAAAAAATGAAAATGTTGAAAAATTTCTGTATGCAAGTTGTTCATGTGTATATCCTGATTTAGAAAAAGATTTTTCAGAAGATGATGCATGGATTGCAAATCCTCCTAAAATGCATGCCTCATATTCTTGGTCAAAGAGAATTGGTGAATTACAAGCAATTTCATATGCTAAAGAATATGGAATGAAAGTTGCTATAGTAAGACCTGCAAATTCATATGGTCCTAGAGAAATTATAGATCCACAAAATTCTCATGTAATTGGAGCATTAATCTTAAAATCATTATCTAAAACAAACCCATTTGTCATTTGGGGTGATGGAAGTCCTATTCGTGAATATATTTTTGCAAAAGATGCTGCAAGAGGTATGATTTTAGCCATTGAAAAATATTGTAAAGCTGATCCTGTAAATTTATCAAGCGGTGAATTTGTAACTATATCTGAATTGGCTCAAAAAATTCTAAAAATCTGTAATTATAAACCTGATATTACATTTGATAAATCAAAACCAGGAGGGCAATCTAGGAGAGTACTAAAAAATGATAAAGCCGAGGAAGTTCTTGGTTTTAAAGCTCAAACTCCATTAAATGAAGGATTAAAAACTACTATTGATTGGATTAGAAATAGTATGGAAATTAATGATTGAAATGTTGAATCTTAAAGATAAGAAAATTTTAGTTACTGGAGGAGCTGGATTTATTGGCTCAGAAGTAGTTTCGCAACTTATTAAGAAAAATGCTGTGGTTACAGTTTTAGATAACTTCTCCTCTGGAAAAAAACAATATCTTCCAAAAAATAATAAAAAATTAAAAATTATCAAGGGTGATATTACAGATGAAAAAATAGTTAAACGAGCTGTTAAAGATCAAGAATCTGTTATCCACTTAGCTGCATTGCCTTTTATCCCTGATTCTTTCTATTACCCTGCAGATTTTTTTAATGTAAATACCACTGGAAGCGTGAATTTACTTTGGAAGTCAATTCAATCAAATTCAGTTGATAGATTTATTCATATTTCTACAAGTGAAGTTTATGGTTCTGCACAATTCGTCCCAATGGATGAAAATCATCCAACTGCCCCTCACTCCACATATGCTGTTAGTAAACTTGCAGGAGATCGAGTTGCATTTACTTTGCATAAAGAAAATGGATTTCCTGTAGTTATTATTAGACCATTTAATTCGTATGGACCAAAATACACACAACCATATATTATTCCTGAAATTATGAATCAACTATTAAACGGAACTAAAGAACTTATGTTAGGAAATGTAGATGCAACTCGTGATTTTACATATGTTTCAGATACAGCTGATGCTATCATTCGTTCATTAAGCTCCAAAAAAGCTGTTGGTGAAATAATTAATGTTGGTTCTGGAAATGAAATAAGTATTAGGGATTTAGCTTTAAAAATTAGTAAAATTGCAAAAATCAAAACAAAAATTAGGTATGATGAAAGTAGAGAACGCCCATATGACGTTAATCGATTAATCTCTAACAATAAAAAAGCAAAAACTATTCTTGATTGGACTCCTAAAATTACTATGGATCAGGGGTTGAAAAAAATATTTCAATGGGCTACGGCAAATAGAGTCACCTTTCAAGCACCGTTTAAAAGATTTTATTATAAAAATTCACATTAATTTTTCTCGTTTAAGGAAAAACCACCTGAAAATTTTAGCGCAATAAATCCTACAATCACTGTATACCATGAAGTAAATATCCTAATTATCACAGCTGCAATTAATGCAAAACCAAATTCAATTCCTTGTAGGGCCAAAAGACCTCCCATACTTCCTTCAGTAACTCCAAGTCCTCCTGGTACAAACGATAGTGCTCCTATTAAAACAGAAATTGCATTAGATGATGTTGCTATAATGAAATTTAGTTCATTAATTCCTAATCCTAATAATACAAAATACACTGCTATACCTTGAATAATCCAAAAAATAACAGAAAGAATACCTGATTTTACACCGATTTTTGTTTTTAAAGAATTACCTAATACATTATATGATTCAAGAAAATTTTTTTGATATTTTGAAAAAAACTTTATTTTACAAATTAATAATAAAACTCTTTCAAAAATATTTCGTGATAAAATCAGTACAAAAATTAATGCTAGTAAAACTATTCCAATACTAATCAAGTATAATCCACCTTCAAAATACCACACTCCAATTATTGATGCAACTAAAGCTCCCATTAGATCATAAAATTTTTCTATAAAAATAATTGGTAGAGTTTTTGAACGTGGAATTTTAAATTGTTTTTTAAGAAATTCTGATTTAATCACCTCCCCAATTTGACCTGGAGTAATAGATAATGATAAACTCGCTAGATATATTATAAAATTATTTTTAATTGGTACATGAATATTTGAATTTTTTAACAAAAGATGCCATCTGTAGAATGTTACTAACCAACTAACACTAACTAGAGATAGAATAACTGGTACAAACATAATTTTAAAATTAGTTATTTTCTCATATACTAAATTAAAATCTGAAATAAAAAGGAAAACAGCATAAATTATTATTGCTATAATTATGACTATGAGAAATTTATCCAATTTCATATGATAGTATTGCATATTACATTCTTGTTTATTCTTTACTAGATTTTATTGAAAAACTACCAATTTAACATGAAATTCAATTCATTTTTTCAGAAATCTTGGTGTTTATATATCGAAAATATTTTTGTGAATTCATGTCTACTGTAGTCATAATTACAACATTAAATGAAATAATTGGTGTAAAATCCATTGTACCAAAAATTAAGAAAGAATGGGCTGAAGAAATTGTTTTTGTTGATGGTGGTTCAACAGATGGAACAATAGAAGAAGCAAAAAAAATGGGTTTTAGAGTTATCATGCAACAAGAAAAAGGTGAATATGCTGGTGGGCATGGAGCTGCAGTTCTTGAAGGGGTAAACGCAACAACTTCAGATAATATTATTCTTTTTGGTCCTGACGGAAATGATGATCCAGAAAAAATCCCAGAATTAATTGAGAAGATTAAAGAGGGTTATGATCAAGTTCTTGTTACGCGATTTGGAAAAGGTTCCATAAATCTTGATGCTGGAATTATTGATGGATTTGGAAATAAAATGTTTGCATTTTTGGCAAATGTATTTTTTGGAGGTCATTGGACTGACACACTTAATGAGAGTAGAATCATTTCTAGAAGTGCCTTTAATGAGTTAAATTATGATGCCATGGGTATGTCATCTACGCAACAAATGAGTATTAGAGGATTAAAAAGAAAACAAAAAATTTGTGAAATTATTGGAAATGAAGGGGAAAGGATTGGTGGGAAAAGAAAAATGAGGCCATTATCTACTGGTGCAGAGTTAAGCTTAGGAATCATCAAAGAATTTATTTTCTGGAGTAGGTAATTTTTTTGAACAAATCCACTATCATTATTTGTTTAATTATAATTTCTCTAATATCTTTAGGTCTAAAGTTATCTGTTACAAACTTTTCAACTTTTCCAGATGAAGATGCATTAGGCTACATCTTTGATGCCATAGGACATACTAGGGGTGATTTTTCACCTAATGATCAAAAGACATTAGGCTGGTCTCTATTTTTAAGTCCATTTTTTCAATTGGTAAGTTCAGAAAACTTTCTTGATTATGCTGATACTGCAAGAACCGTAAGCATTGCTGTTTCGTTATTTAGTATTTTTATAATGTATAAGTTATCTCGAAAGTTTTTTCCAGAAAAATATTCTTTAGTTGCAGCTTGTTTGTTTGCATTTGAACCTCACTTAAACTATAATTCTGGACAGGCTCTATCTGAACCACTTTATATTTTAATTTTTATGATTTCATTTTATTTTATTTTAAATCAAAATTCAAAATTATTTTATTTATCATTTTTATTTGCTGGATTACTAGTATGGGTAAGATTACCCGGAGTAATTATGCTTTTAGCTATATCTATAATCTTTTTTTATTATTCTAAACTTTCATCAAAAACATTTGTAAAATTTATTTTTGCCCTAAGTGTTTTCTTTTTAATAATTACTCCCATCTTAGTTAATAGATATGACACATATGGTGATCCCTTATATTTTGGTCTAGGATCAACAATCTTTACAGGAGAATTTGGTACACTTCAATCTGTAAATACAAGCGATTTAGAATATTCTGCACTTGATTACATTAATGATAATGGCCTGGCTGAATTTATTCACAGGTTTATTTTAACTGGAATTTTCAATATTGTTGAACAATCTGTCAAAATCTTTTTCCCATATCTAATAATTTTAATCCCTATTGGTATTTTATTTTCATTTAGAGCGTTTGATCAAAATCAAAAATCTATTAATGCTAATTGGATATTAATTTTAACTACAATTAGTTTAATGGTGATTACTTTTTCAGTAATATCCGAAAGAAGATTTCTATATTATCTATTACCATTTTTTATAATTTTTGCCACTCTTCCAATTCAAAGATTAATAGAGTATGGTTTAAGCACATTTTCATTTACCAAAAAGCAAAAACATTATTCACTATTTGTTATTTTAGGCATAATTATTCTACTTTCATCTTTATTTATGATGCGATATGATGTTATGGATAAATTTGAAGAAGAAGAACAAGTTCAATTAGCTCAATTATTAAAAAATAAAATTTCAGGTAATATGCTTGATGCCGGAAATGCATTACGCGGAATAAGTTTTGCAGAATTATCTGAATTTAATATGAAATTAAATTTAACTGAACAACGTTATCCAAGCCCATCTATGCTTTTAACTGAAGATATTAAAATTATTAGTGTTTTTGGAAAGTCTTTAGATGAGTTTATTGTAAATAGTGAAAAAGAAAATTTGAAGTATATAGCAATTAATCAAGATGGCGTCACTAAAATCGCATATCCTTTCTTGTCTGATATTTATTATAAAGATCAGCAATATGGTTATTTGAAGAAAATTGTTGACACAAATGAATTAGGATTTATAAAATTTAAAGTCAAAGTTTTTGAAATTGACTATGATAAATTTAGGAATCCATAATTGCTTTTAACTTATAAAATTCATTATAATCTATCTCAAAAATTTTACCATGATAATCTTTGTATCCGTTATCAAACGTATCAAATATTTTTATTAAATATGTATATTTATTTTCGTTTAGAAAAATATCATCAAAAATCTCTGTTCTTAAATTTCCTTTATCTACAATTATGTGTGTTAAACCATTAATTTTATTTTTTTCTATAAATTCTTCTATGTTGTCGTACTTGATTGAATAATCTGTATACAGTACGGGTATGCCTGTTGGCAAATCGTTTCGCAAAATTGGAAATTCTTCTAAAGACTCCATTCTCATACTATCTAGATATTGTGCATTTGAAAAGTAATTTGTTATTGAAACTGTTGAATATACTACCTTTGAAAATTCATAAACTTCAACTTGATTTACATCATCTACATTTTTGTATTCTATGAATCCTACTGTGGAAAAAATGATTATACCAATAAATAGAATTAGGAATGATTTTTTATATTTTATTTTTTCAATAATGTTTCTAATGAAAAATGATGAAAATATGCAAAATATGGGGAAAATAGCAAGTAAATATTTCACTTCTTGAAAATTTCTTGAATATGCATAAAATGCAGGTATTAGCAAGACAAGAACAATACTAAATAAAATAAGAAATTCTGATAATTTTCTTTTTGAAATCATTGTGTATATTCCAAGTGGTATCAAAAAAGTTAGTAATGGTAGAGTTGCTAATCCTAAAAATTTAATCATGTTGGTAATGCCAGTTTTTAAGAAATTAATTATTGCTTCATTAGGATTTTCTGTTTCATCAATTACATTACTATAGTAAGTTGGACCAGCTGATACATGACTTGTTATTCCATCACTACCTGTCAAATCAATTTTCATCGTGCCCCAAGAAATTATAATTAAAAGAAAGATTGTGATAGCAATAAAATATTTTAGAATTATTTTTTTTGAAAATTTGTATCTATAAAAATATAATAATGAAATTGGGATAACTAATAACACTCCTTCATATCTTATTGTTGAAATAATTCCTATAATTCCAAGTGTGATATATGGATAATTTTTACCATGTTGAAAAAATGTATACAGCATTAATACTATGGCAAAAATGTACATTGGTTCTGGATTTCCTGAAATTGAATTTTCAATAATTCTTGGATTGAAAGCAAAAAGTATAGTTGCAATTATTGCATATTTTTTCTCAATGAAAACCTTGGAAAGATAATACATTGGAATGATTGTAATAACTGACATAATTACTCCCAAATATTTTTGTAAATTCATATAATCTACATAATTATCAAATGAAAAAATCATGAAAAATGCTGAAACAAAAGATGACCATCCCGTGTTTGGAAAAGTACATGACCAACCACATTCTGAATTCGGAAAATTTCCAGTAATTGAAGTTTCAATTGCATACCAAAAATATCCTGAACTGTCTGCTGTCAATGGCAATTCATGTTGAATCCAAACTACTCTTAGAATGAAACCAACTGTACAAATTACTAGTAAAATAACCCAGATATTATTAAAATAACTTTGAATATTTTGTTTAGATCTTTTTAAATTATTTTGCCTCAATTTATGCTCCTTTCATACTTTTTTACTGCTAATCCCAAATAGGTTGCTGTTGAAATATTTCCTAAAACAAAAGACATTGCTATTCCCATAGTTTCATACATTGAGCCTAAAGTGATAATTCCTAATATTATGACGATTACTCCAAAAATATTTCCTACAAGAACCACTTTACTTTTTTCTTTTGATAAAAGTCTTGAAGTACAAATTGTACGTATGGTTATTGGAAGAATACTTAGACTCATAATTTGTATTGCTACTCCTACATCAACATACTTTGGGAAAATATTTGGAATTACTAAAGGAGACAAAAATATTCCTATAATTGACACTATTACAGAAATAATAATTACAATTTTGATTAAAAACTTATTCTGAATTCCACTTGATTCTTGTGGTAACAAAAATTTGAATAATATTGTTGTAAACATTGTAAATACTGTAATTACCTGAAGCGCTAAACTATAATTTCCAAGTACTGTAGCACCAAGTAACGGTACCACAATAATTTTATCTAATTGACTTCCAAGACTACCCACTAAATATACAATATAGTTATGTGATAGAAAACTTGATTTTTCTTTAATTAATTTAAAATTTATTGGAGTTTCTTGAAAAGTTTTGATAATTCGTATTAAATATCCTGCATATGAAATTGCTAATGCGTAAATTATTCCAGACGGACCAAATGCATAAAAAAATCCAATTCCTAAAACTAATGTCAAAATTTTTTGTAAAATATTGTACTGTGAATATTTAAAAAATTGTTTCTTACCTAACAAGTTTCCTATGGATAAGGTATTGATAACAAAAGCAATAACAATAATTCCTACATCTATTCTTTGGAAAAAAATAATTAAACATAGTGACGTTATTGAACTAATTCCCAGAGAAATTATATTTAATCCCGATTGAATTTTGTGTCCTTTTGCAGTTAATACTGTAATGGAATCTTGTGTTCCAAATAGTGCAATTGAAGATCCAATAGTAGCCATTGACAAGAAAAAATGAATATCGCCATATTCATGTGGTTCAATTACTGATGCTAAATAAAACCAAAAAATTGATGAAATAATTACTCCTGTTATATCTCCAAAACCAATTAATCCTAAACCTCTTACTTCCTCTAGTCTTTGACGTAGATTATTCAAAAATTTCATGATATTTAATAATTATAATTATCTATTTCTATTATCTTGTACTACACTTACTAACGAGTATAACAAAATTGCCGAAATCATTAAAATGGCTCCTAGTATTACAGTTCCAATTCCTACAAGTGCAATATTTGTAACTACTCTTGTTTCTTCTGCATAAATCTGAAAAGTCCAAATCAAAAATGATAAACCTATTAAAAGAAAAATTAGTGCTGGAATTCCATAAAATTTCAATGGATGTTGTATTGAAGTATATTTTATCGTACTTAATAAAACAGATGTACCATGAGATACTGGATTATGAGTTGATGTATCTTTACCGTATAGGATTTGTATTGGAACTTCAACAATTCTAAATTCTTTTTGATGACTTTTAATTAATATTTCAGTGGAAA
>Ga0308019_10000660_pt1 | contig 21425 bp, 23 predicted proteins | sample Neamet284_FD_203135 | JGI IMG/M metagenome (GOLD analysis project Ga0308019, IMG submission 203135) | Marine microbial communities from water near the shore, Antarctic Ocean - #284 | ecosystem: Environmental > Aquatic > Marine > Unclassified | place: Southern Ocean | collected 2014-10-01 | reverse complement strand
ATTCAGTTTAGGAAACACGTGGCTATTTGTTGGTGGTATTTCGGGCAACTTCTACAGCAGCTACAGCTGGAACGCGCGCGCAGTAGGTGTCCAATACAAGGGGCAGGATAACCAATGGCACGATCTTGGTACGGGTTCGGTGGGTTATATCCAGGCTGGGATGACGGACTACTTCCTCGGGCTCAACGGTGGCGGGGTATTGACGAAGCGCCTCAGGTTGGCGTTCGACCGCGGGACCGGCAGTGGCGGCGTGTTCGTGGGAGAGGTTGCGGCACTGCTGGGGTGCGTGCCAGCCACGGGGTCCCCGAGCCTCGCGCCCACATCCTTGTCCCCGAGCCTCGTGCCCACGACCGGGTCGCCCACGACCGGGTCACCGACAAGCCTGCCCACACACAGCCCCACCCTAAGTCGAATGGAGAAGGTCACGATGGACGGGTGTGAATACTACGGCTGGAAGATATACCACTGCGTTGCGTCAGGTGACACGCACTCCCCTACGACCGCAAGCCCCACCACCACCGCACCGACGAGCCCCACCGCCGCCCCAAGCAATGAACCCACCGTGTCAATACCAATCGTGCACATCGTTGCCATCGGTGCCAGCTGTCCGGTAGCGTCGAGGCCGACCGAAGCTCAGTGCATTGCCATTCAAGGGTCGTCACAAAACGACGCGAGCTGTGCTATAGGCGGTCTGGGCGCAGATTGCGAGCCGAATTATGAGCTCTGGTACGGCAACTGGCCCTGGGTCGACGTCACGCCCCCGCTGAACGGCGTGCCGTCAGGCTGCATAGTGCACGACGACGGTGGGTCACAATACTACTTTTACAACACTGGTACGACTGGTGAGACGACTGGCAACGGGTACTACGAAGTATGTATCGAAATCACGGAGGCACCTACGTCCGCGCCTAGCGCCCCTACGTCCGCGCCGACGAATGCGCCAACGTATGACCCAGCTCTGTACTGGCAAGTCAATGAGTTTTATCCCAAAACCGACGGCACATGTGCAGAAGCATGTGATACACATGTTCCTAATTCTGTTACTGGTATTGAGTCTGATGACCCGAATCTTTGTGGTGAAGATGAATTTCCTTACTAAACAATCATAAAAATTTCACTGCTTTTAGGAGTGATAAGTGACAAAAAATTATGAGCTAACTTCTTCAGCTGCGACGTGTTCTTCACACCTGTGAGCACTATCTTCCCTGATGTGAATACATTGACAACTTGTTTCCAAGAATCACCGAATCGAAAGGCACACCCGGGGAAAAGCTCCGGTTCGTACTGTGTATGTTTCGAGAACAGTGTCGATGCCCGCTGTAATCGTACACGCATGTTCTTGTTAACCAGCATTGTTGTTGCCACGATGTTCTGAACAGAGATATCAATAATTGAATATTCTATCTGTGCAGCCTTGGCAATTCGCTCACAGAACCACTTGACCGCCTCACGCCCACCTTCTTGAGACCGATTGCCAACACAGACTATTTTACCACTTCTGAAGAAGAGCGCTTTCGAGAACGGGTCGGGACGACAGAGTTTTAATGCCGCGAATTTGCGAGGGAAGTACTCGACACTCGCATCATCAATGATGAGTGCAATCTTTGCAAGATCAAAGTTGTGTGTCATATTATCACATCTAGTCTCGTCGTCAATACACTCATCGTCATGTGCTGATGTGTACGGTACACCCAGCTTTGCTGTGAGTACTACATTTACTATTTTTAAATTGTTGAAAGCTTGAGACATAAAAAATTCTTTACTTCAAACGAAAGAGTAAGACATCTCAATCACAAAAGATGCACGTCGCTGCCCGTCCATAATCTTCGAACGCATGTCTACACTAGATACATTGTCACAAACCTCGGCTTCACTATCCCAGCTTGCGCCGTGAAGACGGTTGATGCCGACATTAAAATTAGAAAGGTCGACGATCGGAAGATGGTTCGAGAGCTCCTCCCCTAGCTCAGCAAGACACCGCTCACTCACTGTCTTCTCGACCTTGAACCAGCGGTTATCCACAAGCTGCGCCTGTGAAAGATCAATTCCGAGAACAGCCTGGTTCTCGCTCATCATCTCCACGATTGGGTGCTTTTCATCAACAAAGACGTAATCCGCGTCCGGAACGTCCATGATGCCCTTTCGAAGGTTATCCTTCGTCATCCCTGGGTACATGCGAAGGTACTCTGAGTTGATGTACGGGTTAGTAGTTGCGACGATCTTGTCAACGGTGTGCCCCTTCTCGTTGGCACCCGCGATGTACGCATATCGATTACCATTTCCAGTGTAATAATTGCCCTTAGCCCCACTGATAGTTAGGCCAAGCTCGCAGGGGAACGTGCTGCTAACCTTCTTCAGCTTCATGCCGATTAGGATAGCCTGTTGCAGGTTACCCTGCCTGACGTCGGACTTCGGTGCATTCGGCTTGTACCTCGTCTTCGATTGGAAAATCGAAGATTCGGTTGGGGCCCAACTAGCCAGAGACGGCGTGTCGGCTAGCTCAGAAAGGGAGCCAGTGAAGTTTGCGGAAAAATGACGAGTGATAGTACCATCCTTGAGGTGTGCAGGAACGAGAAAATTGTTATCGGTTAGCGTAGAAGTTTGGTGTTCAGCAGGAGAAGCAGATGCACCGACAGAGGCCGGTTTGGCCATCGGAGCAGACACTGGTCGAGACATCGGAATAGCTTATCGAGTACTCTAAGTCCACCAACTTGGATGAAACGATACTTATATACTGAGAAAAAAAGTTCTTGAATTTGATATAAAAGGCCGATGGACATCACAGAACGTTCGGCAACTACTGGTAGACATCATGTCACGCATGCCTCCAAGTTTCAAAGAGGAGTCACATTTGCAATTCGTTAGCGCTGACACCCTTCTTGCACGGGCACTGGAGCAAGAGGCTACTACTGCAGAGAGCACTGTTATAAGTAATACACACATTGGCGCTGAGCATATTGAAGTTCATCAATGTTCTTACAGCGTTGCTGTTGATGGAACGGTAAGCTGCCAGGATTGTGGAAAGGGCACTGTAAAAAAGATTTCTCACCACAGAAAGAAGCACGGCAAACCGACGAAGAGTTACTGAGGCCAGCCTAGTTAGGCTCAGAACCTTACTAGATAATAGAAGAGCCAATGACAATAGACACTTAAAACATTTGCGCGTGTTTATTCGAGACTCTCTTCTATAAAAGTAAAACAACATTGTAAATTACGCACACCAATGGTCCTCGCAGTCGGATGCGTCCACCCAGAAGGAGAGAGCGAAGACTACGACGGCCTGTACTTCCGCCAAAACGAAATGCAAACCCTGGCCAACGATCTCGTTGGGCTACCTATCTACGTAGAGCACATGGAGGATCAAAAGGTCGGGGACGTGGTTCATGCGTGGGTAGGCGACGATAAACGGTGCTACACGATGCTCGAAACGAGTGGCCAGGACTTCCCTGGTATTTTGGCAGGCCAGATGCTCCACCACGGCCTTTGTGGTGACCTATCACTAGGCCACACGTGTAAGATTGACAACTCGGCGAACTGTATTGTCGAAAAAACACCGACCGAAGTTTCGATTTGTGAAAAGGGTGCACGTGAAAAAACTCATATTTATGGGGTGGATGGTCCTCAAAAAACGAATAGAAGGTATATAAATAATTACAAACTAAGAGTTAGTAGCGAAACCGAGAAGACCATGGCCACTGAGAGTGCACCACCCACAACCAACACCGAGCCTCTCACCACCGCCCCTCCCGCTGCGAAGCCACCGGCGACAGACCACAGCTCTATCATGTCGCAGCTGCTAGAGCAGGTGAAGAAGCTCACTGAGCAGAACGCCAAGCTGAAGACGAACGGTAAGGCGGCGCAGGACAAGTACTCGAAGTATGAGGAGCAAATGGCCAAGGAACAGGAGCTCGGGAAGCGCAAGCGCGAACAGGCAGTTGACGGTAGCATCAAGGACTACTTCAAGCGCCTGATTGATAAGTACCAGAAGGAGCTTGCTCCGTACGAGCCGGAGCTCAACCAGATGGTGGAGGGTATGAAGGGCAATGCCGCTGCTACGCCCATGGTCGAGGCACTGGCCTGCTGTGCCGCCATGAGCGCAACCTCTGTGACTGAGCTAGAGGCCGCCTATCAAGAGAACAAGCGGCTGAAGACGGAGCTGGAGAATAACCAGAGCGAGCTCAAGACCTCCCTCCAGCCACACTTTTCACAGCAGAACCAGCGTGTTCAGCAGGTGAAGGCAGTGGCATCGGCGAACAGTGACTCGGGTGACTACGCTTCCATTTTCAACACGAACGCTGCTCCAAAGTACGGGAAGTCGATCGGTATGCGCGAGACCAACCCTCAGATGTGGAGCGACCTGCTGAGCTCAGCGCCGAAGACCAGCGGTATGCCGACAGTTGAGGACTTTATTGGGCTGAAGAACAGGAAGTGATTATTATTTAGTATACACATCAAACGGACTTTCCATCCATCTTGACTTCACCATAGCGACGTCTGCAGATGTTAGACCCTCAAGTTCTTTTAATGTGCGTAATTTGAATTCTAAAAACTCACTTTCTAACTTTTTCCCAGTCTCCATCATCTGTGAAAGATTCACCGCACAGTTCGCAATAATATTCTCAAAGGCAAAAACGTCCTCTCCGCCTCTAAGCCGGCCCTTGTACTTAGACAACTCGGCCATAAGCTTTTCGAATCTTACATGGGCGGTATGGTATTCGAATAGCAACGTATCCATCTTTCCTTTCACAAAAAGATTGGTCGAAGTTTTTTATACAAATTGTCGCGTAAATGGACAACCCGAATAAAAACATGATGCTAAAAATGTAAAAAAATGGCATCCTTCACCAAAAACAAAAACACACGTAGTTTAAGATCCTTAATATAATATCAACGCACGCAGGTAACCCATTATGTATATAGTGGTCAGTCTTTATCGGCATTGGTCGTAGCTGGGGTTGGTCGTGTTCACATTGTTCCAGTAACTCTTGTAAGTCTTCCTCCTCAATTATATCGAGACGACTATGGTTCTGTAACCAACCACGTGTACCCAATAACATTAGAGAGCTCATCGCTATAAATCAGAAACAAACATGCCTATTAATTTATAGTAACATCTCCATGGGGTTATACATATCGCCTGAAATATTCATCGACACTCTACAAATGTTACTCACGCCGGCAGATATTAAAAATTTGAAATGCGTAAACAGATATTGGAAGGGGGTTGTCAGTTTGATTGAACAACGACGTGCAAATAAGGTAAAGGAAATCGTAGACCTCGGGTCATCGGTTTTTTGGAAGCAGAGTAGCTTTTTAAGGCTACGGTCGACAATGGTACCTCGACATTCAGTTATCTGTTCAAAATATTTGCGAATATACAAAATTGTGAATGTTATACATCTGTCCACACCAAGAGGTGATATTGTTGGGATTATCGACGCCAATAATGTAGTACACAGGTCGCACGCGCGGTGGGCAAAGTTGTATGATGCGATTTTACTGATTTTTGATTCACTGCCCCCAACTATGACACTTGGTAGCTTTTGCACACATTGTCCATTTTGTGGTAAAAGTAAAAATCACAAGTGCAGATGTTCATTAAAATGGGCACGGTGGTTCAGCACATTGCTGCCTAAGAGAATTTATGTTAACAGAGCAGCATTCAGACTTAGTGAAGACTTATCACTATTTAGCGACCGACATGTGCTCGTGGATGATTGTTATGATAGCAATCGCAATCATGAGTGTTAGCACGGGGTAAAGTACAACCTCGTAGTAATACTTCTCCTTCTCTTCAATCGTATTAATTATGAACGTTGTAAAACATTGAATAGTAATAAATCCTGAAACCATGGTCAGTGTTTGAAGCCACCTGTCAACTACAGTCCACCAAAGGACCTCGGTTGAGATCTTTTGATGAACTTCAACGACATGTTTGAAATAATTCAACGAAAATGCAACAAACATCGCCACTATACTTACTAAAATCTGTTGGTCTAGATCCTTCACCAGATTGTATAGAGAATTGGCGAAAAAGATGGACACACCATAGATAATTTTTTCAATTAAAGCTTCTCCACCAACTACTTGTGCGCTCATGATGTAATTGTATATCTAGAGAATGTGGACACATATATATGCTTCACTTTGATTTGGATAACTGAGGAATATGGATGCCATAAATGTTGATATTCAACAGCTTAACACCGTAACAATAATTTTGTTGGTTATCTTCATAGTGGTACTGGCCGCGGTTTGCAGCATTGCTAGAAATACAATCGAATGCATTACATGTCCATTACGGTGGACATGTGACGGGATAATGTGTTTGAAGAATTTCTGTTGCTCTAAAGCATTTGATAGTGAGCTTTAGGCCATCTCCTTACGTGTAAATAAAGTAGCATCGAATATCCCATCACGCCTAATAAAATGAGACGCTATCATTGACACGATGTTCTCAAGTGTTGCATTCGTTGCTGACAACCTAACACAACAGGAGGCGGGCGCATGTGAATCATACAGCATCCAATCGTCTCCGATTAACCCACACGCAAATGAAACCACGTTATCTGTAAAGACGACACCCAGTGCCCCCTTCGACTTGTGTATCTTCTCCAGCTCGACCACAAAATCAGGCAGAGAGATCCGACGCTCGTCAGAGTTATCGCCGAACCGACCGGCCCATCCGTCAGTATCATAAACTTCCCCACTTTTGAAAAAATCATGTTTGTTGAGCACATCGCTCACTGACTCGTCGGTTATTTTTCGTGTAGACTCCCGCCAAAGACCACACGCGAACTCTGTTAAGAATCTGACACGCTCAGTGTCACTAAAATCGAATTTGCGAATTTGGTCGCTGTCAGCCATAGCCGCTGCAAAAACCGTTGATATTGAGGTGCATGCTAAAAAACCACCATAAGTTAATTGCGAAAACGTGAGGAATTTTTCTTCCATCCAAAAATTTACTAGTTTTATTGGATTTTGGATTTTTTCACGTTAATGCTTTATCATATATATTTCTCAACCAACAGTGTATGGGGAAGAATCAATGGCGATGGTACCTCGCTTCCCATCTTACTGGTACGGGGCAATCCATGAGTTTCACAAGGGCAGCGACGGCCGCGGCCCCAAAGCGATGGCGATGGAGTCGATTGGCACCATCGGCCACCACATGCCAATAATGACCCGTAACTTGAGCACGTACATTGTAGGGGGGGTCATCCCCCTGATTGAGTTCTACTGCGCCATCAAGAGCAGGCATGAGCGACTGTTCTACGAGATCGTCCAGGGGGGGCAGCCGTGCAAACTGTTCATTGACATTGACCTGAGGTTGTCTGGCACCGTGAAGGACATGTACGTTGAGGAGAAGTACATGGACTTCGAGACCAGCCTTCCTGGAAATGTGAAGCAGCTGGTGGCTGAGAAGTACGGGATTCTCTTCCCAGCAGCGCCCGACATGATAGTCCTTGACGCGACTACACCCGACAAGTTCTCCCGCCACTTCATCTTCCCCAACGTGGTCTTCGCCAGTGTGTTTGAGATGGGTGACTTCGTGTTGAATCTTGTTCAAATGCTAGCCCCCAGCCACAGCGAGAGTGACTGGATCGACCGCGGGATATACCAGCCAGGACGCAACTTCCGCATCTACAACTCCAAGAAACTGCTGAAGGACAACACACTGAGGATGGTGTCACACACGCGCTATTCGGAGGAGGAGCGGGTGATGGCTAGCATGATCACAATGCTCCGCTTCCGCGATGTTACGGAGACCGACAGCCCGCTGCTCAAGTACGCGACACGTTGCCACAACGTGATCCACGGCTCGGCACACCATGCCGTTGGGCAGAAGAGGAAGTATTCGGGAACGCTATCATATATAGTCGAAGAGCAGTATGAAAATCTGTACAAGGAAGTAGAGCCGATCGTGCACAAGATCGACGCGAACCCGAGCTCCTTCTTCGTCGAGTCGAACAGATTCGGAACCTCTCTGGTGTGGGGCGTGAAGGCGCACTGCCCCCACAGGGGCGCCGTGCACCGGAACAACCGCACGTTCTTCAAGGTGAATGTGGGGACGCGCAGGACATTTTGCAAGTGTCTTGACCCCGACTGCAGTGGGTTTGACAAAATATTTAATGAGAAGTACTTACCTGGATCCAAATCCGAATTACGCAAGAACGTTGCTTCCAAGCGACGACGCTAGAGATTTTTTTGTTTTTTGGGGATCTCTTCTTCCCACGTGTATTCATCGTTCATAAGAACAGGAGTAGACTCAATATCGTATGATGTCAGTCGTCTCGATAATGTCTTCTTTCCAATGCATACGAACAACAGTATCACCAAGAGGAGTGTCAATATCATAGACAGAAGTGTCCACACAATAGTTCCAGACATGACATTGAGCACATCCTCAAAGATGTGAATACACGAAGTGTCTCCGCACAGATAAGTGTTTTGGATAACTTTTCGTATTGCCCGCAGCACTGGTCGAACGTTGACGTTGACTTCCGCTTCCTCGCAGATGTTTTGATACTGTACTCCTAGATTCGCTTTTAGCGTATTGTTATTACAGATATTCATTGCTACAAAGAAATCGTTCTCCCATAATTTAATCTCCTCCTTATGAAACTGACCGAACATCAGTAGTCGATGAATTGAAAAAAACAAAATCCATGCACCGACCATGAAAATTGAGAGAATGTGAATCGGCGAAAGTTCCATTTTTGTGCACGTTGTGGGTTGAAATGATTGAAATATATATGGAATACATCTCCGTTACGATAACGATGTTTTGGGGATGGTAGCACATGATGTAGATATCGAGCGTGGTCCACCGCCGTCTAAGATGGAGAAGGTCGTTACTGTACTATCCAAAATGTTAAAAGTAAAACGATATATCTTTATTTTTTCCATTGCATGGGTTGCGTTCGCATTCACATGTGCCAATAGTGACCACATAAAAGAGTTTATTCCAGATGCACCGGTACCACCAATAATATCGGGTACAACGGGGTTTCGATCTAACAGGAATACGAAGCACAAGAAATTAAGTGACATGGGAGACACGGCGTGCGGCAATATCGGAGAGGACGCAAATGTTATTGGAACGGTGATGTTTTCGCCAGAAATTACCAAGCAACAGGGCGGGACTGTACGGGTGAAGGTTACCTCAGATGATGGATCTATTGTTACAGTGGAGCGTCACATGTGTATTGTGGTTAAGTGGACTGATCAAAGTTTTACTGAATATCACAAACAACTATGTGACAACGATGCATTCTGCGTGCAGCATCTAATGGATGTCATTCGGTCTCGCGCGCGCAGCGAATTATAGTATTAGACCCTATGCGAACCATGTTTTTACGAATGTTGAATTTAGGCAAATCCGATATTGATGGCAGATATAGATAGAGAACATCGTGCTTCGGTATCATGATCGATTTCAGTTGTTTGCCGTGCTGCATTAGATACATCGCGCCGAGGATGAGAGGTTCGATCTTTAAAAAGGGGCGTTTTTTGTGACAAAACGAAACAACTTTTTCGACGTCGGATATTATCTCAGTCTTGCCATCTGTGGTTACAACAGCCCGGTCAAGCTTCCGTCGTTTCCGGTGATGTCTGTTGGACACTTTTGTAGTTTCATTTTGCCGACAACATTTGTCATCTTCCTCCACCCCGTGTCTTTTGTTCGAAAATAGTAGTAACGTGTAAATCTTCAAAATCTGTTGTTTAATTGCGGCAACGGTTAAGTTCGGACGTGGGCGTTTATGGGCTTTCGTTGATTGTCGCTTTCGTCGCCCCGTGTGTGGAAGATGTTGTTTCGGGGATCCGGAAGAGGCCAATGCGGGCATCTCTGGGTCACGGTCGGTGTAAAATGGGTTGGTGTTGATGTACTGATGATAGCACTGCCCAGTAACGCGGCAGACGAAGCGGCTGTCGCGGTTGAGAACAATGCAGTCTTCTGAGCAAACATGTGGGGTAGACATTTATGATTTTAACAATATCTGTTGAACAATGAGTTTTTATATCTTGAGTCGACCGAATTTGTGTATGCTAGACATTTTAAGTGTAGTAACCATGCTGTGTTCTGCGTTGGTCTCCGCTGGAGGAGGTACTAATGGCGGAGGTGCTGCTGCCGCAGTACTCAATGTTGGCCCCAGGTTGACCTTGGGAAATTCCCGTTGAAATACGGCTATTCGGCCGCGTATATATTCCCGGAGGTCTACCAAGGCTATCCTTTGCTGATCCCCATCCAAGCTGGGGTTTATTATACGATTGTATCTTGTGGAAAAATTGAAATAAATACCGAGTGTAAAATTATATAGGGGAGTTTTCACACCGCTAATATAATTGTTTGCTTGTTCCTTCCCCCGTGCAGCAGCATTAAAATATTTTTCAGAATACTTAGCGAAAATCCGTGTAAATTTTGATCTGTATACTGTTTCAAAAATTGTTCTAATTTGAAATGGTAAATTTGCCAAAAGCGCACCAAACTCGTCCACCAATTGCTTTAATTGTTCGTCCACGGCTGGGCGTCGTTCGGTCTCATTCAGCAATATGAAAAGTTTCTCTAGACACAGTAAATCTGACTGATCAGTTGCGTCCTTTAATATTTCCCTTTCAATTTCTTCATCTGATTTATCGGCTCCGGCACTGGCCAATGCCACTGTTTTAGCGTCGAGTATAGCATTCTTTCTCGCAGTCTTGTTATTATCGTAGTTTGCAATAGCTTGCCTTAGATTCTGAGTAATAGTGGCGGGGTCCTCGCCAGTTTCAACATTCATAGCCCGTGTCACCGCATCAACGATCCCCTGTACAGCTGGATCGCCTACAATGTTATTTAATTGTGTTTGTCTCTTAAGTAACTCTTGCTGCAGGAGAGCCAGTTGTCTCTGCATCTCCATTAGACTCGCTTTATTAAAAACATCGTCTTCCTTTTGCTTCGCCAACTGTTCGGTGCATTCATTGATGTCTCCATTCAACTTCTGAATCGTTTTAAATGCCTCTTTATACTGAGCTAGCTCTGGGAGTTTACTAGCCCAATCATCACCGAGTGTACCTTTTAGACCCTCACTAAGAGCTTTAAACTTATTGATTGCGTCACTTTTGTCGTCCAACATAGTTTTCATTTGTGCTTGCAATCCTGCGATTGTAGCTTTAAGACTACCGAACTCTGCTGTGTGGCGCTCGCCAATGATCAAGGGCGCCACGAACCTCGGATCATCGGTTCGCTGGCTCCCAACCCCGCCCAACGGAGCTCTGAATCGTGGCATTATACTTCTCGAGTTATGTATCTTACTATTGGAACACTCGTTGGTTTATATGTTGATTTTACTTAAGATGGCAATACCTGATGCATACTACTAAAGGAAAATAATTCACCATCACGCTCATCAATATTGGCTACTGTTTCTCTTCTTTGATTACAATACCAACACTGCCATAACCCGTTAATACCGTGCGTAGCATCTCCCCCGCCCGGTGTTCTGATCAGTGCCAGTCTTCTACTAATTGCAGTCGGTAGCCCTGTGCCATCCATGCCACTCGAAGTTACATCTTTGCCAGGCACTGATGTAGAATGTTTTATCTGAACAAAGCCCCCGATGCACTCGGATTTCGCACCTCGCGTCGATCCGTCGTAAAAAGAATGAGCCATCCGACGCTGCCCATCATAGGAGGCATAATATCTGTCGGACGCAACTTTTTCATCGGCGATTGGTTCGTAATGCGCACGGTTTTGTGTTGTCGTAAAAGCTCGCATAAAAAATCGATTATTCCCCCTTGAAATATCCGCGAACCCTCCGGATTGGCGGATAAGCTGGAGTACATCGTAGTCATTTTGTTCATGAGGCTTGATCTGTCGCAAAGTAAACTTGTCCCCCTGTACATTCGTATGTGGTACGAATATATATTTCATATTGCCAAAAGCAAAAAGTAAACACGAGTCATTAGTTCTTCGATCCTTAATCAGCATAGAAGCAACACCGGTATTCCTAGGAAACCGCAAGAACGTGTTCACGAATCCCCACATTCCTGGTGCCTGAAACATTTGCGGCGGCCCGATGACCCGCGCGTGTGGGAAAAGGCGCAAGTCGATCTTGTGCTTCACGCTGTCAACCACTTCCTCGCCCATACCAGGAACTGTGCACTTGCCACTCTTAACCAAACGAATTTCGAAGTTCGTGAAATTAAAGTCGAATTCGCGAGACGTGTGCCTTTCGTTACTACGTGTCTGTGTTTGGTGTGCAACAGGTCGATTGGTGTTATTGGCATCGAACAGCTCATGCATTTCCTCGTAAGTTGTAACACGTGTCACCGCGCAATTGTTTGCATTGACTTCAATGGGGGTCGCGTTTCCAGTAAAAACCATGTCGAAAATACACGATGTGTGTCGGCCAAGTGCCCACTGCTTTACATGTTCAGCCTTGACTCGTACCTTCAAATTGTCACCGACTGCTGACAGTGGGACGTTGTAGTAGTAATGCGGCCCGCGATCCCAGTCAGATGTGCATTTTCTCACGACGGTGCGCTCGACATTGCGCAAAGACTGTATCTTTGCAAGCAGATTTTCACGCTGCTTGTCAATTGAGAGTTCCTCCTCTACTCCATTAAATTGTATCCCTTCCATTCTATTCTGAAGCAAGAATAGTTCGTTAAGTACAAATTTTTGTTGGTCTTCTGTGAGTTCTTCGTTCAGTCTTGGATCACTGATTTTCGTGTTGTCTAACACGTACGGAAACAAGCCATCGTACAGCTGGTGTGTATATTGAAACTGGTTTCCACTAATATATTCTGAATCCATTTCTTCTGAAGTCATCCCGCGGGCCTGAAATACATCGTCCATTTCAGCATCAGGTGGAAGGTCATCCAGATTGAGTCTTGCGTAACTAACTTGTTTCATTACATCGGGGTTGTCAAGCATTTGCAATACCCAAAATTCAAACAAAACTAATCCAAGTAGTGGCTCGGCAGGTGTGAACAAGTAGGGGCGATGGTGCAACAAGTATTCTTGATTTTCTACAGGGCCGTGTGATATTAAATACGCTGCATCTTGTTCCTCATATTGTCTTACAGCACGTTCAATCACTGCATATTGTGCAAGCAAGAAATCGCGCACACCATCCGATGTACCATAAATACAATGGTATGGCCATTTGGGCGTGTTCTTGTACTTGACAATGTCCTCATTGTAATTTAGGAATCGAATTGGTTCGCCTGTTTCTTTATCCACGAAAATGGGTTTGTTGTCCTCGTCCAATATTGGCAGAACATTTGACGGCCACGAGTATGGTTCGGTAAGCCATACTTTTTCTTTTCTGAGTCCGATGCGCCACTGAGCCATGTTATGAAAAAACGGGTCTATCTCGCCTTTCCCTGGCAATTTAAAGGCCCTCTTAATTGCTTCATCGCGAACGGCCTTTTCTGCCCCTGCGGCATTAATTGCCCAACTACCGACTTCCGTAAATAACTCCGTGCTTATGCTAACCCATTCTGGGACGTTCATATAAAAAAACATTGATTCTGCTTCAACTGGATGGTTGTTTTCATCATAACGTTTTAGTGCAAAATGCATTGGGAAAAGTTCCCAAACATAGGGGGTTGATGGTTCCCCTAATTGTATAATCTCAGAATAACTCTCAACTTCTTTTAAGAAGTGCTTTCGTACCTGGGTACTCGTACACATGGTTAGCTTTGCTTCAAAATCTTTTTTTGTACCGTCTCGCGAAAACACCAGTTTTTCTGCGAATCCGAATGGTTTGCTAAATGGGAGTTTAAGGCTACCATCAGTGTCCTTCAAATAATCAAGATTGTCAAATCTTTCATGAAGTCGAGCTTTGAAACTATTCGGTGATTTAAATCCATAATGCTCTACCCACAGTTTAGTGTAATCCAACACCTTATACTCGCGCTGTGAGTCCATGAATAACCAGGGTTCGTAAAGATAAATAAATGTTACGTAACTGTCAAGCAACGATGTCTTAATGAACTCCTCTGTGAAATAAAATCTATCGCCATCGTCATTGACAAAATAACTCCGGTCAATCTCATCCATGTTGTGTAACCAATCACGAACATACAAATCATTTTCTTTTCCACTATCAATGTTTTGATCGCCATTTAAAAAATGGGCTCGGAGTGACTCGTAGCTTACAGTTGGATCACTCGAGGTTATAGCTGCTTTCCAAGCTTGCAGGAACTCTGTAGTCAGTGCTGCTTTGTTTTGAAGATAATCATCGTGAAAATGGCGAAAGATTGGATTTAAGCCTTTCTTGTGCGCGACACAAAAGTTCGACCATGAATCCGGTAGCTTGTCATTCGAAGCAACATACTGCTTCGGCTGCCCGTTTTGTGGATCAAAAACAAGGCAGCCCTTTTCAACATCGACACTCCACGCCCTTCTAGTCAGCTTACAAAACGGGACAGTGTCGTATTTCCCATGAAACACTTGGTCATAGAATGCTGGGTCTAACACTGCCCCCGCAAAGTGCTGTGCGGTAATATCACGACGTTCTTTAGACATTTTACTTACATTATCACGCATGGTGTTAGTGACACATTATATACTAAAAAGTATTATCGTATGACCTGAGGTGGGTCATTGGAGGAATATAGGAAAACCCGTACTTCCCGCCGTGTCGTCTAAGCGACATGTAAAACTTCGTCCACGTAGAGTCCATTAGCGATTGAATGCGAGTAAATTCAATTACCTTGTGGTCTCTCTTCGGATTAACTTGCCGATACAACATCATTTGGTACGCTGTTAGCTCAGCAAGGTGATTTCGGAGCGTTTCGTTCTGAATCAATCGATCGTAATCGGCCATATTGGCACACCCGCGCTTAGCGCGAAGCTCAGACATTACGGCCGAGATCGCGCTGACAACTGGGGGACTTGGGATAATGAGGCCTGATATGGAGGCAGTGTCGATAAACCGCATGTACATTTCACTGGATGGATTCCCAGAACCTCCACCTTCAGCAACCTCCTTCACGTAGGTGTCCGCTAGTGTTGTGACATCGATGTCGTGCTTCACAGTGTCGTGTTCGAAAAGGTTTCGTGGGCTATCGTACCCCAGATACCCGGCAATGTTACAGATGTATTGGTACAACGGGACCTGCATTAGGTTCCGCTTACGCTCATACACTGTCTCTACAATTCGCCTATGTAGCTCAGTGAGATCGTCGTCACTAAGACCATAAGCCTGCTGGTGGTTCGCGATGTACTTATCAAGTTCTATGTTTAAAAAATCTTGCAAGTTCTTTTGCATTATCTGTGTTCCGTAGGACACTTCTACAGATCGCAATTCTTTAGTAAATTTATGATCGTCTACATCGTCAGTGAGAACAGCTACGCGCTGTGTTTTAGTATCACCGACCCTCGCCGAGTTAACAAATGTGTTTTGAGGATCGTTCCAATTACTGCGATTCATCAGTGAAGTACTAATTTTAAACACTTCAGGAAGTCTTATATATCAAAGTTGTGTACGGCACATCGGGCATTTCTGACGATTGGTCTTATCATTTCGGTTAACATGCAGAACCCAGCTACGTATGCAAGCTTTGTGAAACGCGTGCGCACACCTGCTCACAACAATGTCCCCATCCACTTCCCACTTACATAAACAAATCGGACAACTATCGGATTCACCAATTTTTCCATCCGTTGGGGTTACCTTCGCAAACAATGCATCTGGCTGCTTATATTGCATGGGTGCCAATGATACTGCACCTGGTAAAGTAATTGCAGTATCAACTAACGTATTTAGTGGGTGGTCGGTGGAAAGATTACCAACACGTCGACCAAAATCTCTTGCTCGTCGTAATGCGCCCATCATTGAGGACGGGAGTACAACTCTTTCCATGTTATCAGTTATTAAAATTACGGGTGCACCGCCGAATAAGCTTCCGCTCATGCATAATCTATATATCTATTTATAACCATGTTTTATACCGAATGAAAAATTACATGGACTTTGGATTGAGACGTGCACTAAAAGGATTAAGCATTGGCATGGATTTTGAATTTTACGAAGACTGTGACGAGCGTGAGTTTACAATTGATATGTCAAACATCAGGTGTGTAAAGACGCGCGAAGCAACTAATGAAATTGGCGGATTCGCACATTATTGCTACCTCGCAGACGAAGTACTCGTAATTATCGATCGTACACACCGGTTTTTATTGCGGGAAAATACAAAGGAAATCGCTAATTGTTTTGTGAGCACGACCGAAATATACATCGCACTCAGCTTAATTGAAAACGCAAAGGACGAAGAACTGAACGCACATGATTCTGTCAACTGTATAACATTTTCAGAAACCGAAGACCCTCGCGTAGTACTTAGTGGAGAACCGTTGTTCACCGAACCTCCCAATATACTACAGATTTCGGCCGAATGTCGGCTACTAGGGGACCGTGTTGAAATGAGAAACGTGCAAATTTTACATGAGAGTTTGTTTCAATTGAATCGGCTATATTAGGAATACAGCACAACAAGTAGCTTGAGAAAAATGATTTTATCACATATTTTAAGCATTATTGCTCCATACTTTCTCGCCAAAGAAACAAAGTCCCTTCGTGGTTCTAGAAACCACTGTTCTATTGAAGCACAATGCAATGATCTTGAAACTTGTCATTCAGGAGAATGCGTCCCGTACATGCGCGATTCTACTAAATACGAGGGGTTACCGATACTCAATCACGACGAGCTGCATGAACATTATTGGAATTGCCTGGATGACATTGAAATCAGTGAGGAATTTTTCTACAATTCCCGTCCCAGGTATATGAGAACATATGTGAACGAGCTGGGGATATCGATCTTGTACATTCGCAAAACGATGGTTCTGTTAAAATGGCACGTAGGCATGACTATCGATGATTGGGATTCTCACCACACAAACGCAGTGCTGCGAATTGATACCATCCCGGACACTGATTTGTTAGTTGCATTTTGTCCTATAAATTAAGTCGTCCTAATTAATTGCAACTGTTTTGTAAAATGACAGATATGATACCACTCGATCTCGGGATTGCATGTGAGAAATCCGATGTTGTCGAGGAGTCTATTCGTCATTCAATTGAAAATTCATTCAAAGATACAATGGTAATGATGCAACGAAACAAGGCTAGTTTTTACAAAATCATGTTACAGGAAGCGGGTGATATGCAGCTACAAAACCCATTTGCTAGGACTGAAGACGTCATGGAAACCACGTTCCGAAATGTAAAATCGTATTCCAAAGTGTATGACGACAGCATGCTTAGGCCTGCCGCCGCTGGTGAGAAACCGTGTGTGTTGGGAGATTTATGCGAATGTAATCTGATGGCTCTTGATGCTGGCACACCCGCCCTAGGATTTACGGGGGTAGTGTTTGGTGAACGATACCAGAAGTGTCTGCTTTGTATTAGGGTGGATACAATGATGGAATTCTACAAACGATTGATAAGCGCCGACCACTCATCCGAAAATATTCTCCCCTTCACAAACATCGTTGACACTATCGGCGAATACAGCAAAGAGATGTGTATTCATCCGAATGGTCGAAACAACATCAGTGGGCCGTTTCTTCTTCACCAACGACATCAATATCGATACCACGACGGAATTATCGAACAACTGCCGAACGTAAATTTTTGTACAGTACTAAATTTGGACGAGAATGGATGAAAACAGAATTCTGCCGATCACAGCATAAGGACAACATCGCCGAGTACTTTCATCCCGCCGAAACTGACTATACCGGGTGTTACTTACCTCATGTTTTTGACACCAAACGCGCGTCCAAAAAGGTATCTATTATTCACCTGCTCTTGAAATCCATGCCACAAAGATGTCAATTTAGAAACTTCAATAACGTGGTATTGCATGAACTTCAGATCATTCCAGGAAAGATTGATTGGTTTAAAAAGATATTGGTGTGGTGCCTAAGTGGTATGAATTATCCGTGGGCGTGCAACACCCGTATTTCAGGTAAATCGCGAAAGAGTCTTTGTTCAGTTATTAGCAACCCGAACATTGATTGGTGCAATGTCATCAAGAGTAATCTCAATATCATATTTTTCGCCGTGAAAGAGTACTTCGTTTGGTCGGTACACCAACAGCCGTCGCTTCGCAGGTATCTTATCGCGGCCTACGAATGGGGGGTTTATGAACAGGAGATTTACTTTGTCATGAATAAGGTTCGGGTAATGTACCAAAATACGTCTAACAAAACAACATTGGCACAAATTAACAATTACTTAATCTCGTTTTCACCGAACCAAATGAAATGTCTGCGCAAGATGTTTTCAAACAAACCTGTCGAAATAACAATCGAAACCAACTTGCAGTACACCGGTGAACCAATCGTCTCATACACTAATTTAGTTGAAACGGAGCGGGTATTGATGAGACAAGTTGCAGAGCACATTGAGTGGTTTTGGATGTGCCACCTATGCGAAGAACGAAACGATGCAAAAACAATGTCTTACTGGATGACACTAAACGAAGACTTAAAACAACTATTCCACAACTACATGCATGTAAGTAATTTGCTCAAGAACATCAAAATACTGAAGCTGTCGATTAACTACGCGAACGCGCAAGTTCACGCCACGGTTAAAAAATACGATGTGGCACTTTCACACGCAGGGTGTGACAACATACAGCGAGTAACGAACAACTGGTTTTGCCCCACATGTAAAAGGTTCCGGGGTTTTTTGGCGAACACGAAATCAAGAAACAGAACGAACGGTGTTAACATTTCGGCGTATGGACACGAGAAAATGGCTATCAACATGTACAACGGCAACGTCTATTGCGTGGCTTCTCAAAGCAACGGGACGAACGCAGCAGGTCGCAAAAACACATGCGGCAAAGTCCCATGTATCCGAATAAATATGCTTGGACGCTTCGTTTCCTTCTATGATAATGTCGTGACGCTGTGTACAAAATGCGCATCCCCGTGCGTAACCAACGTCAACGACGATTATCTCAAAGACGGGATGATATGCTGCGGGCTGTGCAGTATGCGGAGCAAATGTCCAAACACGTCGTTCTGTGGATATTGCATGCACAGGTGTACTGTGTTGAGAGAATTCCGGATGTACGACGACACGCAGACGCCTAATAAATGGATGAAAATACGCCTGTGCCCGAAGCACAGGAAATCAAACTGGGCCAATAACATTATATTGCTCAAAAGTATTTACTGGCACGCAATGGAGAACGAAATGTAAGTTTAGATATATATTCACACGATCAAAGTCATTTGATGTGCACGATGAAATTCCGACTAAATTACGTACAGCTGCGGAGGGTTTTTTTCGGCGCGTGCTTGCCAGTGAGAGTTGCAATTGCGTTCATCTACTACATCGTGGACCAAGAGACTATAGAATGTGGTGAAGATTGTATTGCAGGGTATCTAGTACTACGGTGGTTAGCGGGGGGTGTAGCCGTGGTGATCCTAGCAAGCCTATTTTATCAAGAGTTTCAAGACCGCGAGAGGGGCTTTTTCGGCGGCTTGATCTGGTGGGAAAACATGCGCCGAATTCACATTTTTAACTACTTTGGCGCTGCTATGTTCCTTTGGTTTAACAAATATGGATCGCATTACTTCCTGTTTGCGGATGTAGCGTTAGCGTTTGTGTATACAATTGCGAGAAGAGTTTTTATTTTTTACGTGTAGTGGGTTTTACATATGTTGTTTTCTGAATAACCCGAAGTACAACATTCCGGATCCCCTTCATCATATTTCCCGTTAATTATTGCAGCTCCTTTACAAAGATTCGTAACAGTATTGCAATTGTTGCCATATTCAGCATTATTGTTTGCACAGAAGCAGGCGTCAGGACAAGGGTTTATCCCTAAATTTCTCTGGGCAGAGTTCACCCACGTAGTTCCTAGACAACTGCTGCTGGTGCTACAAACTTGACCAGGCATCTGATCATATTTAATGTGGCACAGAGCAAAGTCATCATTGTCATCAATGTAATACGTCTTGTCTTGGATAGTATTATTACTATCACACCAAAGATCATTGGTAATTAATTGGCTGGAACTGGACAGATCCAATTGCCCTCCGCCCACGCTAAGTGTAATTTTTGATCGACAACGTCTTTCGCCGGTAGTCAATCCGAATCTATTCACACACTGATAGTCTGTATGACATTCATTGTTGTCGTAACAGACCAATCCATCCTTTTGAAGACACCGAGTATTGTTATCCCCATCCCATTCTTCAGAATTCTTGTCCCGTCCCGTAAACACGTAATTCTTGTAGCTTGGGTGGTTCATGTTAGGATAAGCATGATCGGCCAGTTCCGAAAACTGGAGGTGGTTGCAGTAGCATCGACCGAAGCTACCACCACTATGCATATACATTGAGAAGCCGAATGCAGCCCCCCTGTCGCTCCAAGGTGCCGAATGTGCCATATCTGCCGCCGTCCGTTGCCCTTCCAAGCACGATTTAGCGCAATTATACAGTTTTTCATCCTCAGTGCCCACGTTATCCGCGCCGTTGTACGTCCGAATACCAATATATGGAGTACCTGCAGAACCTGGCCCTACATTGTCTGATCGAACCATTCCCCAGCCAACGTTCACATATTGAACATCCGAACCTTCTGAAACCCCGTACTCTAAATCTGCAGCACATTCGTTGAGGTTATCCGCCACATCACCCGCTCGTTTTTTGTCACTACACTTGATATCGGAGGTGCTACTACACGGAGTGGACTCATATCGACCGGCGAGGCAAGAAGTACATTGCTTGCACTTACCATCAGAATCATCAGGCCAATCCCCGGTGCTGTACTCCCCCACCGCCGTGCTGCACTCGGCACAAGTATCATGATTAGTGGAAACCCCTTTGCCTGCTTCGCATTCAACGCAGCCATCATGGTCACTATTCGAAACATGCCCTGGTCCGCATTCCGAACACGTTTTTCTAGTAGCAGTGTGCATTCTACCCGGTGCGCACGTTTCGCACTCATCTCCCGCTCCCTGGGCGAATGTGCCCGTTTCGCATATTACACAATCCACGTAACCCCCTGGTGAGAATTTCCCCCAAGGACAGATTTCACATGCACCTACCGAAGTGGCACCAACAGCCGTACTGTGCCTCCCACTCTCACAGGTAGTACAGTCAGTTTTATCTGTATTTGTGTATTTCCCAGCTGGGCATTGTGTACAGCTGGCCGAGCCTGGACTCGAAATGGACCCACTATTGCAACCTATGCACGTATCCTTGGTAAAAGCTTTTAAATCCCCGCTGTACGTGCCACCCGGGCAGGGCACTATGTAGCTGAATGGCGGTGCTCCTCCTCCACATTCAGAACATGCTATATATGGGGTGATATCGGGATCTGGATACCAGCTCATATCTTCAACATTGCAACTGTAGTCTTCTAAAATATTCGCGCAGTAATTTCTCGGAGTGAATCCAT
>Ga0308019_10000658_pt1 | contig 21445 bp, 20 predicted proteins | sample Neamet284_FD_203135 | JGI IMG/M metagenome (GOLD analysis project Ga0308019, IMG submission 203135) | Marine microbial communities from water near the shore, Antarctic Ocean - #284 | ecosystem: Environmental > Aquatic > Marine > Unclassified | place: Southern Ocean | collected 2014-10-01 | reverse complement strand
AATAATAATTAAAAAGGATTAATATAATGAGCAGAATAATTGGAATAGATCTTGGGACAACAAATTCATGTGTAGCAATCATGGATGGTTCGCAAGCAAAAGTTTTAGAAAATGCAGAAGGTGCTAGAACTACGCCATCTGTTGTTGCGTTTTTAGAAAATAATGAAAAATTAGTTGGTCAACCGGCAAAAAGACAGGCTGTTACAAATGCACAAGATACGATTTTTGCTTCTAAAAGACTAATTGGTAGAAGCTACGACGATGATTCTGTAAAAAAAGATTTAGGTAAAGTTCCTTATAAAATTGTAAAATCAGATAAAGGTGAAGCTTGGATTGAAGCTAAAGGTGAAAAGTACTCCCCTGCACAAATTTCAGCTTTTGTTTTACAAAAAATGAAAGAGACTGCAGAAAAATATTTAGGTCAAGCTGTTACAAAAGCAGTTATAACTGTTCCAGCTTACTTTAATGATGCTCAAAGACAAGCTACGAAAGACGCAGGTAAAATTGCTGGTCTTGAAGTTTTAAGAATTATTAATGAACCAACTGCTGCCTCACTAGCGTATGGTTTAGATAAAAAAGGCGGACAAAAAATAGCTGTGTATGATTTAGGCGGTGGTACTTTTGATGTTTCCATTCTTGAAATTGGAGATGGAGTCTTTGAGGTAAAATCTACTAATGGAGATACTTTTTTAGGTGGAGAAGATTTTGACGATGAAATAGTTAATTACTTAATTGATGAATTTAAAAAAGATAACGGTATTGATTTAAGATCAGATAAGCTTGCACTTCAGAGATTAAAAGAAGCAGCTGAAAAAGCTAAAATTGAACTATCGTCAGCCACACAAACAGAAATAAATCTTCCGTTCATTACAGCGGATAAAACTGGTCCTAAACATGTTAATTTAAAATTTACTAGAGCTAAATTAGAGGCATTAGTCGGTAAATTGATAGAAAGAACTTTGACGCCATGTAAAACTGCATTAAAAGATTCTGGTTTCTCTGCGGCTGAAATTAATGAGGTTGTTTTGGTTGGTGGCATGACAAGAATGCCAAAAGTTATTGAAGCTGTTAAAAATTTCTTTGGAAAAGAACCTAATAAGAGTGTTAATCCCGATGAAGTAGTCGCTATGGGTGCGGCCATTCAAGCGGGTGTGCTTCAAGGTGATGTCAAAGATGTTCTATTGTTAGATGTAACGCCTTTGTCACTAGGTATTGAAACACTAGGTGGTGTATCTACCAAATTAATTGAAAAAAATACAACTATTCCAACAAAAAAAAGCCAGGTATTCTCAACTGCTGAGGACAATCAGCCCGCTGTATCAATAAGAGTATTGCAGGGTGAGAGAGAAATGGCATCAGACAATAAATCACTTGGAAATTTTGAGCTTGTTGGCATTCCGCCGGCACCTAGAGGAACTCCACAAATAGAAGTTACATTTGATATTGATGCCAACGGAATTGTTAGCGTTTCTGCAAAGGATAAGGGAACGGGTAAAGAACAAAAAATTCAGATCCAAGCTTCAGGTGGCTTGACAGAGGAAGAAATTCAAAAAATGGTAAAAGAAGCAGAAGCCAATAAAGAAGAGGACAAAAAAAAGAGGGAAACTGTGGATGCAAGGAATCAAGCTGATAGTATTATTTTTTCTACAGAAAAAAGTTTAAAAGAGCATGGAGATAAAGTAACGGAAGACGAAAAGAAAGCTATAGAAAATGGAATTTCTGATTTAAAAAAATCTCTTGAAGGTACTGACACTGAAGAAGTTAAAAAGAAAACTCAGGACTTAATTCAGGTTTCTATGAAACTTGGTGAAGCAGTCTATAAAAGTCAGCAAAAGGACACTTCAGCACAACCTGAGGGTCAAGAAACTAAAAAAGAAGGTGAAAATAAAGAAGACGTAGTTGATGCAGATTTTGAGGATGTAAAAGACGATAAAGAAGTGAAAGACGACAAAGAAGTAAAAGACGATAAAGAAAAAAGCGCCTAAGATATATTAAAAAAGGGAGCAACTTTTTGTGGCCAAGAGAGACTACTACGATATCTTAGGAGTAAATAAATCTGCTTCTAAAGATGAAATTAAAAAAGCATACCGTACTACTGCTTTTAAATATCACCCCGATAAAAATCCAGGCGATAAAGTTTCTGAGGACAAGTTCAAAGAAGCAAGTGAAGCTTATAGTGTTCTCTCAGATGGGAAAAAAAAAACAAATTACGATCAATTCGGCCATGCGGCCTTTGAAGGTAATGGTGGTGGTCAAGGATTCGGTGGTTTTGATACGTCTTCTTTTTCTGATATTTTTGAAGACTTTTTTGGAGATTTTTCAGATGGATCTAGAGGATCAGGAAGAAGGTCGTCGGGCAGTAGGGGTAATGACTTAAGATATGATTTAAGTATAAATTTAGAGGATGCCTATAACGGTCTCGAGAGAAAAATAGATTATACGACATATAAAAAATGTGGTGGGTGTAGTGGAAATGGGGCTGAACCTGGATCAAAACCAATAAAATGTGATTATTGTAAAGGTAATGGAAAAATTAGATCTAGTCAGGGTTTTTTTACAGTTCAACAGACCTGTCCGCAGTGTCATGGGAATGGAGAAACTATTGGTAAGCTGTGTAAAAAATGTAGTGGGGGTGGAAAACTACAAAGTGATGAAACTGTTTCTGTAAAAATTCCAAAAGGTGTGGATGATGGAACAAGAATAAGACTTTCAGGCAAAGGAGAGGCTGGTACTAAAAGTGGTGCCAATGGAGATTTATACTTATTCATTTCTGTGCAGAATCATAGCCTTTTTAAAAGATCAGAGGAAAATTTATTCTTTGAATTACCTATTACATTTGCAGATGCCGCATTAGGAGCAACTATAGAAGTTCCTTGTATTAACGGTAGTAAGGTAAATGTTAAAATTCCAGCAGGAACACAGTACGGAAAACAATTGCGGTTAAAAGATAAAGGAATGCCAATCTTAAGAAGAAGTTCTTTAGGAGACTTATATATTAGAGTTATTCCAGAGGTTCCTATATCATTGTCTAAAAGGCAAAAAGAACTTTTGGAAGAATTCAAAAAATTAGAAAATACCAAACTAAGTCCGACAATAAAAAATTTTTTTGAAAAAGCCAAAAAGTTTTGGGACAGAAAATAATGAATAAAATTAATTTAGCAATATCTGGCTGCATGGGAAGAATGGGTCAACAACTTATTATATCCTCTAAGAAAGATAAAAAATTTAAATTAACGACTCTCACAGAGAATAAAATAATTAATAAAAAAATTAATGGTATTAAACCTGATTTAAATACAGAACAGGCTTTTAGAAAAGCAGATATAATAATAGATTTTACTGTTCCAAAATGTACTTTAGAAATTCTTAAAATTGCCTCTAAGCTTAAAAAAAAAGTTGTTATCGGAACAACAGGTTTTACTCAAAAAGAAGAAAAATTAATTAATAAGTATTCCAAAAAAATCACAATCCTAAAAGCAGGAAATATGAGTTTAGGAATTAATCTTCTTATGTATTTAACAGAAATTGCATCTAAATCTTTAAATGATAATTTTTTAAGCAAAGTTTTTGAAGTCCATCATAAGCATAAAAAAGACCACCCGTCAGGTACAGCTTTAATGCTGGGCAAAGGTATAGCTAAAGGCAAAAATAATGATCTTTATAAATTAATTGGTAAAAAGTTTTTAAATAAAAAGTCTTTTCCTTACGGAAAAAAAATAAATTTTAATTCATTGAGAAAAGGGAATGTAATTGGAGAACATGAAGTTAAATTTTCTAGCGGAAAAGAGATAATTACTTTGAACCACGAAGCATTTGATAGAGCTCTTTACTCAGAGGGAGCTTTAACAGCTGCAAAATGGTTAATAAATAAAAAACCAGGTTTGTATTCGATGAGAAACGTTTTGGATTTTAAATAAATTTAAAATAATGCATGAAAATCAAAGAGCTAAGGCAATCTTAAGAATACTAAATAAAATTTACCCTAAAACACCAAGTCCCCTTATACATAACAGTAATTTCACTTTATTAGTTTCGGTGCTCTTATCTGCTCAATGTACAGATGTTAATGTAAATAATGTAACGAAAGATATATATCCTAAATATAATAAACCTGAACATTTTGTTAAATTAGGAAGAAAAAAAATTGAAACGCTTATTAAACGTATAGGTATTTTTAGGGTTAAAGCAAAAAGTATTTATTTGATGTCGAAACAATTAATAGCCAATCATAATGGTCGAGTTCCAAAAAGCTTTGAAGAATTAGAGAAATTACCAGGTGTTGGGCATAAAACTGCGGGTGTAGTTATGTCCCAAGGTTTTGGTCTATCAGCTTTCCCTGTTGATACCCATATTCACAGGCTAGCTCAAAGATGGGGACTAACCAGTGGTAAAAATGTAGTACAAACTGAAAAGGATTTAAAAAGGTTGTTTCCAGAAAAATCATGGAACAAACTTCACCTCCAGATAATTTTTTACGGTCGAGAATATTGCAAAGCTAGAGAATGTTATGGTATAAGTTGTAAAATTTGCAGCACTTGTTATCCAAACAGAAAAAAACCAATTAAAATTATAAAAGCTTAATAAATATTATGAAAATTTTAGGAATAGGAAACGCAATCGTAGATGTTATATGTAAAGTTAATGAAGACTTTTTGATTAAAAATAACCTAACTAAAAGCACCATGAAATTAGTCGATGAAGAAGAATTCAAAAAATTATTGTCAAATTTAAATATTGAAAGAACTATAGCTGGAGGATCTGTTGCTAATTCTATCGTAGGCCTATCACAACTCAAGAATGAGGTCTCTTTTATAGGAAAGGTTAGTGATGACAAATTGGGGAATGAGTATGAAAAAAGTTTAACAGATGAAAAAGTTAAATATTGTTATAATAAAAAATTTGAAAAAATTTCCACTGGTACGTGTTTAATTTTGATCACGCCAGATTCTGAAAGAACTATGTGCGCTTTTCTAGGGATTGCAGGAAAAATTACTCCTGATGATATTGATGAGAATTTTGTTAAACAAAGTGAATTAGTTTTTTTAGAAGGTTATTTATGGGATAAGGGAGCACCTAAAGCAGCCTTTGAAAAAGCTTTAACTATTGCAAAAAAAACAGCCATGTCCTTGTCTGATAAATTTTGTGTTGATAGGCACAAGACTAATTTTTACGATTTAGTTAAAAATAAACTTGATATTATATTCGCTAATGAACAAGAAATAATGGAATTAATTAACGCAAAAACATTTGATGAAGTGATTAAATTTGGAAAAGATTTAAATAAGTTATTAGTGATAACAAGGTCAGATAAAGGAAGCATTGGAATTAGTGGATCTGAAGTTGTAGAATGTGAAAGCCAAAAAAATCTTAAAATAGTTGATTTAACAGGAGCGGGTGATTTATTTGCAGCTGGATTCCTGCACGGATATATCAATAAAAAAACAACTAAAGAGAGTTTGCAAACGGGTACTGAAATGGCATCTAAAGTAATTCAAAAAATTGGTGCAAGATTAAATTAAATTTTTTTTCTCTTAAAACTACCTTTACCTTTCTTTGACTTAACAACACGCTTTCGATACTTTTTAGAAAGTAAATCTTTGGCGATTATATTTCTTTTTTTCAAATTGAATAACCGTCTTTAAGATTAATTATAAAATTTTCATCTTTAAATTGATCTGATATTTTTTTTCTAAGTCGATAAACATGAGTTTCTAGAGTGTGAGTATCTGTATCATCTGCATATTTCCATACCTTTTTCAAAATATTTTTTTTTGATAAAGGTTTTTTTTCACTAAACAATAATTCAATGAGTTCTATTTCTCTCTCAGTAATATTTATAGATAAGCTTTCTTTTTTAAGTTTTCTTTCATTTTTATCAACTATATATTCTTTAATCTTAAGGAAAGAATTTTGATTAAATTTTTGAGTAGTTATTAAATTGTTAATTCTATTTGAAATTTCTAACAAATTTAAGGGCAAGGTTACTGTGTCATTGCAATTAAAATTAATAATACTATTAAAGTTTTGTTTTTTTAACAATAAAAGAGGTTTATTTTTCAGTTTATTAATTAAGGACAAAGTATCGGCATCATTAGACTTCTCACTGTACAGTAGAACACAATTAATCGATTTAATTGATGATTCAAGAAAGGAATGTTTGTTATAAAATACTAATGAAAAATTTAAATATTCTTTAATTTCATTTAAAGAATTGTTAAAGTTTTTTGTGCCAAAAATAAGTAAGTTATTTTTCATAATTGTATGAATATAAAATTAAAAAATAAATTTTTATACTTTGGAAAGTATAAGATAAAATGCGCAATAGGTAAAAGAGGAATTACATCTAATAAAGTAGAAGGAGACAAAAAAACACCTAAGGGCACCTTTGGCTTAAAATCAATATTTTACAGGAAAGATAGAGTTTCAAAAATAAAAACATCACTAAAAAAATATATAATAAAAAAAAATATGGGGTGGTGTGACGACTCTAGCTCCAGATATTATAACAAAGTGATCGAGTTTCCATTTGATTTAAATGCTGAAAAACTCTGGTTAAGAAAAAATATTTACGACATTATAATTATAATTAATTACAATATAAATCCTACTATAAAGAATAAAGGTAGCGCAATTTTTTTACATATTGCAAAAAAAAATTACAAAGCGACCGATGGATGTGTTGCTATTACAAAAAAAGATATGAGATTACTAGCTCTTAAAATAAACAATAAGACAAAAATAGTAATTGATTAACTTCTTTTACCAAAAATTGAACTTCCTATTCTTACAAAAGTTGTTTCATAATTTAAAGCTGTTTTAAAGTCTGAGGACATTCCCATACTTAGTTCTTTTAAACCTAGCAATTTATTTAATTGCATTAATTTTTTAAAGTAATCGTCCGCTTTACCGTCGTTAGGTGGTATGGCCATTAAACCAATAATATTAATTTTTAGCTCTCTAACACAATAATAGTAAAAATCATCAAGAAGGTTGATACCAATACCTGCTTTTTGTTTTTCGTTACCTATATTAACCTGAATAAAATACTTCAATTTTTTATTAGCAAGATTTTCTTGTTTAGCTAAAATATTTGCAAGTTTTTGGCTGTCTAAAGAATGAATATAATTAAATATTTTTACAGCTTCTTTTGCTTTGTTGCTTTGTAATTTCCCAATCATATGTAAATTTATATCTGGTCTATTTTTTCTTATATCTGACCATTTAAACTGAGCTTCTTGAACTTTATTTTCACCAAAATGTAGGTGTCCATGATCGACTAAAGGGCTTATATCGTCGTATGAAAATGTTTTAGATACAGCTACAATCTTTACATTGCTATTATCAATAAGAGATTTTATATTTTCGAATCTAGAAATTATTGGACTCATAAATGTTTATTATAAAGGATAATTATTATTTATATATAGAGAATACTATGTCTCTAAATCTTAATTGTATTAAAAAAAATAAAAAAATATCTATTATTTATAGAAACAACGGTTCTCAAGAAGATTATCAAAAATTATATAAATTTAGACAAGCATGTAGAATTAAAAATTTCAAATTCTATGTTGCAAATAACTTCAAATTAGCTAAATATTGCAAAGCTGATGGTCTTTACATTTCATCTTATAATAAAAAAAAATATTCAGTTTACAAAGATAGTTTGATTGGATCTGCCCATAATTTTGGTGAAATATATGAAAAAATGAAACAGGGTTGTAGTACAATTATATTGTCAAGATTATTCAAAACATCTTACAAAAATAAAAAAAAATACCTTGGTATTGTTAAATTTAATTTAATAAGTAAGAATTACTTAATTAATTTAGTTCCATTGGGAGGTATAAATAGCATCAATCTTCTTAAGTTAAATTTAGTTAATACTAATGGATTGGCTTTATTGTCAGAGATAAAAAAAAAGCCGGTTATTTCTAACCGGCTTTTTTAATTTTAAATTAAGTTTTACTTAAAACGCTAACGTCATAGCAAGTAATGTTTGCTTAACATCATTATTTGCAACGTAATTTACGTTATCAGTATTACCGTGAGATACAGACAATGTCATTCCACCTGTTGTGTAGGCAGCTTGAACAGCTTGTGCTTTGATGTCGCTCTCTACAGCGTTTACGATCAATTCTTGTTCAGATTTCTCTTGTTCGTAAGAAATTGAAAGTTGATCATTTACGTTGAATGCAACAGACATTTTGTTGTTTTCGACTTGTCTTGCACCGTAAGTATTACCTTCTTTAGCTCCACTATTACTGTATGCAGTGTAACCTACTGTACCATCAGCATGAACTAGAACAGCGTTTGATCCTAAGATCAATGGTGCTACTAAGGTTCTACTGATACCTAGAGAGAAAGGTCCTGTTTCATAAGTTGCGAATACAGATCCTGCTTCATTCTTTTGAACCAAGATTCCTGATGCGTAACCTTGACCATCTACTTCGTAGTAGTCAGCACCAACTTTTAAACCATCTACTGGAGATAATTTAACTTGTACTTGTGTAGTTGATGTTCCAACAAAACGAGATCCTTCAGATGCAGTATTTTGCGCGTTTCCAGAATTCGTTCTTTTAGAGTTTCCAGGAGCGTAAGCAACTTTAACAGATCCATCAAATGGTAGTAAACCAGCTGGCGTATGTAACTGAATGTTATTTACACCATCAATACCAGGACCGTCTGTCATACCTGTAGCTAAACCGATATCTGAAGGTCTTCCATAAACTGATTGTGAAGCAGCGTTATCTGTATCTAATCCACCTTCTAATATGTATAAACCTAGAGTACCGTAGCTTGAAGTTAACTCTAATCTTGTGTCGTCAATTGTTCCTGCACCTGCAGAACTTGGATCGAATTGAACTTGGTAATTCCAAGTCATTCCGTTATCAAGTTCGCCTTTTGCACCGAAATCTATTTCGTTAGTTATACCTAAACTCTTACCTGAATTAGTTGAAGCACCTAGTGATCCTCCACTAATACTGTTGTAAGTAGCTTTAGCTGAACCAGTTACTGTCAATTCACCGGCAGTAGCTGAAGTAACTAATGAAACTGATGTCAATAATGCAAGCACTATTTTCATTATGTTTTTCATTGTTTTCCTTTTTTTAGTTATTAATATTATTAACTTCTTGGAAATATAGTTTAATTATTTAATTTTTGTATTATTTATCTATATTTATCCCTTTATTTCTACTTATGTTGTATTATTGCAACATCAATTATTCCCATAATTAAAGGGTTTTCTATTGTTTCTAAAGAATTAACTAATATTCATTTGGATCGTCTAAATTTTACTAAGTATTAAAGATTAATTTTTTTTGCATAGGCTTAATTACAAATTTTTAAATAAAGTTACATTTATTGTAATAATAAATTTAATTATTAATGTTATAATAGTTAAATTTTAAAAATGACTATTATCAACAAATCAATAATAACTTTTCTATTGTTATCTTTTTTTATGCTTTCAAACTGCATCAAATATAAACCTGTTTCCGCTAGGGACAATCCAACAAATGCTTTAGAGAGAGCAAAAAGGAATGTAGCAGAAGGTAGGGGTGTTTCCGTTAAAAGTTTGTTGAAAAGAGATAAGGGAACTAATTATCAGTTTAGCACATCTAATCCAATGTGGAGAGCAACTCTTGATACTTTAGATTTCATTCCATTCAGCACTGTTGATTACTCTGGAGGAATGATTATTACAGATTGGTATAATAATGGTGAGGACAAAAAAGAAGATATCAAAATAACAGTTAGATTTTTATCAAATGAAATTCAGTCTAATAGTTTAAAAATTACTGTTCATAAGAGAAACTGTTTAAAACAAAATACCTGTTCTACAAAAAAAATCGATCAATCAAAAATTGAAGAAGAACTTACAAAATCAATTATGAAAACTGCTGTACTCTTAGAAAAAAAAATCAAAGCTAAGAAATAGAATCTAAGAAAATGGAAAGAGTAAACTTTCAATCAATTGAAAAAAAGTGGCAGTTAAAATTTAGTAATCAAAAACTGTACAGAGAAAAAAACTCAAAAAAATTTTATTGCCTTGAAATGTTTCCTTACCCATCAGGAAAAATTCACATGGGACATGTTCGTAACTACACTATTGGCGATGTCATCGCTAGATTTAAGTATATGCAAGGCTTTTCTGTTTTACATCCAATGGGTTGGGATTCTTTTGGTTTACCCGCAGAAAATGCTGCGAGGGAAAATAATTTACATCCTAAAGAATGGACTGTTAAGAACATTAATCAAATGAAAAGACAACTACAAATGTTGGGCTTATCAATTGATTGGGATTTAGAAATTTCAACGAGTGATGAAAATTATTTCAAACATCAACAGGAACTATTTATTGATTTTTACAACAAGGGATTTGTTGAAAAAAAAGAAAATTACGTAAATTGGGATCCTATAGAGCAAACAGTGCTAGCAAATGAACAGGTGATAGATGGTAGGGGTTGGCGCTCTGGTGAGTTAGTTGAAAGAAAAAAATTATCTCAGTGGGTTTTTAGTATCACTAAGTTTTCAGAAGAACTTTTAAATGATCTAAGCTCCCTGAAAGATTGGCCAGAAAAAGTTAAATTGATGCAAAAAAACTGGATCGGAAAAGCAATAGGCTGTGAATTAAAATTTAAAATATTTCAACAACAAGAAGGAGTCACAGTTTTTACTACTAGACCTGATACAATTTTTGGTGCAAGTTTTTTAGCAATTTCAGTTGACCATCCGTTATGTAAAAGATTAGAGTTGGAAAATAATTTTTTAAAATTCAAAGAAGAATGTTTGAAGACAGGCACAACTGTAGAGGCACTAGCAAATGCTGAAAAAAAAGGTTTTAATACTAAATTGCAGGCAGAACATCCGTTCATAAAAGGGAAGAAAATACCAATTTTCGCTGCGAACTTTGTTTTAATGGACTACGGAACCGGAGCTGTTTTTGGGTGTCCGGCGCACGATCAACGTGACTTAGATTTTGCTAAAAAGTATAAACTAGAAATTATTGAAATTGTTGCAGAAAATAAGGATAAACCTAAGGATTTTAATAAAATAAATAAAGCTTATACATCTGACGGTTTATTAATTAATTCTGATTTTTTAAACGGTCTAGACATAGCTTCAGCTAAACGACAAATAATTAAAACGATAGAAGAAAAAAATATTGGAAAAAAGAAAACTACTTTTAGATTAAAGGACTGGGGTGTTTCAAGACAAAGATACTGGGGGTGTCCAATACCTATGATGTATTTAGAGGATGGAAGTGTTGTGCCGGTTGATAAAAAAGATCTTCCTGTAAGACTTCCAGAAGATGTAGATTTAAAAAAAGGTGGTAATCCTCTTGATAATCACCCCACCTGGAAAAAAATAACTGATCCAAAAACAGGTAAACCTGCAATAAGAGAAACTGATACGCTAGACACATTTGTAGACTCCTCTTGGTATTTTATGAGATTTTGTTCACCTCGGAATAAAAGTGGTCCTTTTGATGTGCAGGACTTGAACCACTGGATGCCAGTTGATCAATACATTGGTGGTGTTGAACATGCTATTTTGCATTTGCTTTATTCTAGATTTTTTATGCGCGTAGTTAAGGACAATAACCCAGAAATAAATTGTAAAGAACCGTTTAAAGGTCTTTTCACACAAGGAATGGTTTGTCATGAGACCTATAAGGACAGTAATGGTAAGTGGTTGAGTCCAGATGAAGTACAAAAAAATAGTGAGCAGGACTTTGTTAAAATTTCCGACAAAACTAAAGTGACTGTTGGACCTTCAGAGTCTATGTCTAAATCAAAAAAAAATGTTATTGATCCTGAAAGTATGATTAAGACCTACGGATCAGACGCTGTCAGATGGTTTATTTTGTCAGATAGCCCACCAGAGAAAGATGTGCAGTGGTCGAACCAAGGTGTAAATGCGGCTTATAAATTTTTACAAAAGATCTACAATCTAAACTATTTAATAGTTAGTCGAAAAGATAAAAAATCCCAAACTGACAAAGAATTTGAAACTAAATTCAACAATTACATTCTTAAAATAACTGATTTAATTAATAATTTTCAATTTAATGTTGTGATAGCAAATATTTACAGCATCTATAGTTTATTTTCAAAAGCAGTCGATGAAGAAATTAGCAATAAATGTCTAAAGAAAAATTTTTCTAACTTAATGAGGATGCTCATTCCTTTCACGCCCCACTTAGCACACGAATGTCTTCAACAAATTGGGGAACTTGCAACGGATAAGTGGCCAGAGATTGATCAAAAATTTATTTTAAATGAAAAGATTAAAATTGCCATACAAATTAATGGTAAAACAAAAGAAATCATAGAGGTTAAAAAAGATTTAATCGAAAAAGATGCTATAAGCGAAAGTAAAAAAAATATAAAAATTTATGATAATTTAAAAAATAAAGAAATAATAAAAACTATATTTGTAAAAAACAAAATAATTAACTATCTATTAAAATAAACTTTTATGTCAAAAAATATTAATATTATATTTATTTTTACTCTTTCTGTTTTATTGTCATCTTGTGGTTTCAAAAAAATTAGTCAAATTGATAATCAAATTTATTTACAAAATGTAAATGTTCAGGGAGAAAGTCGTATTGCCTACTTAATAAAAAATGATATTCTTTTAATCTCTAATAAGGATGCAGAAATTAAGTACGACGTCGATTTGACAGTTTTAAAAAACAAATCTGTTAAAATTAAAGATAAAACGGGAAAAATAACCAGATATAGTGTTGGCATATCAGGGGACTTGTCGTTGAAAAACAATGATAGCCTGGAAACGACAAAAAAATCATTTTATTATACTTCAGATTATGAGGTGGAGACAAATCATACGAAAACTATCAGTAATGAAAAGAAAGCATTCTCCACTACTGTACAAGGGTTATCTGAAGAAATAATAAACTACATAACGATTTATACAAAAACTAAGTGATATTAAAAAGTTTTATAGTTGAGCAAAATCTTAATATTTTAAATGAATATCGAGCAGTTTTATTATACGGCGTAAACGATGGGATTAAAGATGATATTAAATCTAAATTAAAAGATGCAAACAAAACTGCGGAAATAATAAATTATTTTGAAAACGATATTATAAAAAATAAAAGTATTTTATATGAAAGTATTGTTAATGAATCTCTTTTTAACGAAGAAAAAGTAATTTTTATACAAGCGGCTACAGATAAAATATTAAATGAGATTTCTGATTGTTTAGAAAAAATAGATAAAAAAACTAAAATTTATATTTTTTCAGAAAATCTTGATAAGAAATCAAAACTAAAAATTTTATTTACAAAAGAAAAAAAGTTAGCAATCATTGCATGCTACGAAGATAATGAAAGAACTCTAATTAATTATATAAGTAAAGAATTGGTTGGGTTCAAAGGTTTAACAGGGGAAATAATTAATATAATAATATTAAACTCAAGTTTGAATAGGAGAATCATACAAAATGAACTTATTAAAATAAAGGATTTTTTTCTTGAAAAAAAAATTATTAAAAAAGAACTTTTAGAAATTTTAAATATTAAAAATGATATTGGGTTTGATGAAATAAGAGATAATGCTTTAATGGGAAAAAAAGACAAAATTAACAAACTCCTTTCTGAAATTGATATATTAAATGAAGACAGTTTTTTTTATCTTAACAATCTTAATTATAGGATATTAAAACTTATTGAACTACAGGAGGCCAATGAGGTATTTAAGGGCTATGAGAAAACATTAGAATCTATTAAACCACCAATTTTTTGGAAAGATAAACCTATCTTTCTAGAACAACTTAAAAAATGGAACCTAAAGAATTTGAATAAAATGGCTTATAAGATAAGTGAAACGGAAGTATTAATGAAAAAAAATTCGCTGATAAAGAAGGATGTTATAATTAAAGATCTTATAGTATCTCTTTCAAGAGAAGCCTCTACTTTTTCCGCCTAAGCAATTTAGATATTAGCTCAAACTGTTCAGAGTTGCTGTAATCAACAATAATCTTACCGGAGTTATTTTTTCTATTTACTATTTTAACTTTCAAGCCAATATTTTCTTCGATTTTTCTTTGTTCTAATAGAATATTTGGATCAGTTTTTTTAGTACTAACTATTTTACTATTCTCATTTTCTTTTTCGTTTTTTACTATATTTTCAATTGATCTTGAGCTAAGCTTTTCTTTGATGATCGATTGAGCAATAGTTATTGCGTTAAACCTCCCAACTAAAGGCCTGACTTGCCCTGCAGTTAATTTACCTTCTTCTACCATTTTGATGACTTCCCTGGGTAAAGAAAGGAGTCTTAGTGTATTGCTTATGTGACTTCTACTTTTACTCATAAACTCTGAAAGTCTTTCGTGATCATAATTAAATTCACTTATCAATCTTTCATAACCTTTAGCTTCTTCGATAGAGTTAAGGTCTTCTCTTTGAATGTTTTCTACAATTGCTATTTCTAAAGATTGCATATCATTAATGTTTAAAACTATTACTGGAACATCATGAAGCCCTGCTTTTTGTGCAGCTAGCCACCTTCTTTCTCCAGCTATAATTTCATAAGTGTTATTTTTGGATTGTCTAACCGCAATCGGTTGAATTATTCCATTTTTTTTTATTGATTGAGCTAATTCGTCTATTTTTTTTAAATCAAAATGGATTCTTGGTTGATATTTATTTCTCTCCAAATCATGCACTGGCATTAACAAATAGGAGCTATTAGGGTTTTTTTTATTAGAAGAAACTTCATTACTATTAGATGATTCTACTTCGTCACCAAATAAAGCCATTAGGCCTCTTCCTAAACCTTTTTTGTTTTTTTCTTCTACCATTAAATTCCCTTACTTCCTTGTCCTATAAATTCTTTGGCTAAATTAATATAAGACTGGCTTCCAAGACATGTTTTGTCATAAATAATGCAAGGGATACCATGAGATGGTGCTTCTGATAATCTTACATTTCTGGGTATTACAGTTTTATATACTTTTTCTTTAAAATATTTTCTAGCTTCATCATCTACCTGCGTTGATAATTTATTTCTTTTATCAAACATAGTTAAAAGGATTCCTCTAATTTCAAGTGTTGGATTTAAATTTATTTTAATTCGTTCAATTGTTTTTATTAATTGAGAAATTCCTTCTAGTGCAAAAAATTCTGTTTGAAGAGGAACTAATAGTTGGTCCGCAACAACCAATGACATAACTGTGAGCAAGCTTAATGACGGAGGGCAATCAATAAAAATATTTTCATACTTGGCAAATAAATCTTTGTTTTTTTCGGTTAAAATCTCTTTTAAAAGGAAAGCTCTATTAGGATCATTGGCAGTTTCTACCTCTAAACCTGATAAATTGACGTTTGAGCCAATAATATCAAGGTTTTCTACGCAACTCTTTTGTATTGAATTTTTTAGGTCAGATTGCCCTATAATAACTTTGTAAATATTTTTATCACTTTCGCTGTTAGATCTTCCAAGTCCTGTTGTAGCATTTCCTTGTGGGTCTAAATCTATTACTAATATTTTTTTTCCTAGTTGTGCTAAAGCTGTTGAGAGATTAATTACTGTTGTGGTTTTACCTACTCCACCTTTTTGGTTTATTACAGAAATTATTTTTGTCATATTATTTTTTAATCTCCACTATTACTATTTTTGAATCTGGACTAGTAATACTTTTTTCTAAACTATAACTATAATTCAAATCGTTGTTAAGTTTTTTTATCTCTTCTTCTGCATTTCTACCTTTGAGAATGATAAGTTTGTGGTTAACTTTTACAATTTCACGTGAAATACGAATATGCTCTTCTAGCTTCTTAAATGCCCTCGATACAATATAATCGCTGTTAATAACGTGGGATCTAAAGTCATTTTCATAGATATGAGCGTTAATATTAAGCTTTTTACATAAAACTGATAAAAACTTAGTTTTTACTCTAGATTTCTCATAAAGTTTCACGTGAAATTTACTATTTCTATTAAATATAGCAAGAATTATGCCTGGAAAACCAGCACCGGTTCCTAAATCGGCTAAACTTGAACCATCTTTGAAATCTATAAACTTAACTAGCTGCGCTGAGTCTAGAACATGCCTATCCCATATGTTATCTTCGGTAGATTTAGAAATTAGATTAAATTTTTGGTTATATTCAATTACTTCACGACAGAATATATGGATTTTATATAAAGCGTCTTGACTGAAATTTAGTTTATCTAATAAAATTGAGTGGACTTCTTTTTCTGTCATTAAGCAGATACTTTATATCTGCTTTTCTTTATGAATGCTAAGAGTATAATTGCTGCGGCAGGGGTGACACCATCAATTCTTAATGCTTGACCTAAAGTTCTCGGTTTTATTAATTTTAACTTTGATTTTATTTCATTAGATAGACTGCTGAAGCTACTATAGTCAATGTCATCAGGTATAGGTATAGATTCGTCTTTTTTAAAGGCAGCTATGTCATGACTTTGTCTTTTCAGGTAACCAGAATAATGAGCGTCTATTTCAACTTGTTCGTCAATAATTCTATCAAATTGGGGCACATCATCCCATATTTTTCTTAGCTTATCAAGCGTTACTCCCTTCTGGGAAAGAACTTCAATACCAGTTCTTTTGACTCCATCCATAGCTATTTTAACAGAATGTTTGGCTGCAACATTAGGTGATATTAATTTTGACTGCAAAGCATCGTAAACGTAAGTTAATTTTTTTTGTTTATCTAAAAAACTTTTTTCTCTAATTTTTTTAACTAAGTTAATTTTAATACCAAGGGGCGTTAGTCTTTGGTCTGCATTGTCAGCACGAAGAGAAAGTCTATACTCCGCTCTAGATGTAAACATTCTGTACGGCTCTGATACTCCTTTAGTAATCAAATCGTCAATCATAACACCGATGTAAGATTCTGATCGGTCAAGGATAAATTCTTTTTCATTTTTTATTTTGAGCGCAGCATTGATACCTGCTATCAGTCCTTGAGCTGCCGCTTCTTCGTATCCTGTTGTTCCATTAATTTGTCCGGCTAAAAACAGCGATTTTATTTTTTTTGTTTCTAGCGTTGGATTTAATTCCCTTGGATCAACATAATCATACTCAATTGCATAGCCAGCTCTAAGCATTTTAACCTGCTCTAAACCCTTTATTTTACTCAACATTTGGAGTTGAATCTCTTCTGGAAGTGAGGTAGATATGCCATTTGGGTAAATAGTATTGTCCTTTAATCCTTCGGGCTCAAGAAAAATTTGGTGTTGTTCTTTCTCTTTAAATTTTACGATTTTGTCTTCTATGGAAGGGCAATATCTTGGGCCAACGCCTTTTATATTACCAGAGTACATGGCGCTTAGGTGTATGTTGTCATTAATAATTTTATGTACCTCATTATTCGTGTGTGTAATACCGCATGAAATTTGTTTATTATTAAGTTTGTTCGTTAAGAAAGAAAAAAAATAAGGTTCAGTGTCTGCTGCCTGCATTTCGATTTCATCATAATTTATAGTCAGCCCATCTAAACGTGGAGGTGTGCCTGTTTTGAGTCTACCAAGTTTAATATTATGTTTTTCTAATTGTTCACTTAAACCAGTTGATGGTTTTTCATTAAATCTCCCTGCTGGTATTTGTTTTTGCCCGATATGTATTAGTCCGTTTAAAAAGGTTCCAGTAGTCAAAATTAGCTGTTTACAGAAAATTTGTTTATCGCTTTCACAAACAAATCCTACTATTTTATCTTTGTCATTATCAAATAAAAACTTAATAACTGGGTCCGCAATCACGGTTAGGTTTTCATAGTTTAGTAAAATTTTTTGCATGTGCTCTTTGTAAAGAGCTCTGTCTGATTGTGTCCTTGGACCTCTTACCGCTGGTCCTCTACTTCTATTTAAAAGTCTGAATTGAATGCCTGACTTGTCAGTCACAGTACCCATTACGCCGTCGAGAGCGTCTATTTCTCTTACAAGATGCCCTTTGCCTAGACCCCCAATAGCAGGGTTACATGACATTTCACCTATAGTCTCTATTTTATGTGTAAAAAGTGCAGTATTCACGCCCATTCTAGCGGAAGCAGCAGCAGCTTCACATCCAGCGTGACCACCACCAATAACTACTACATCATAGCTAATATCATTCATGTTTTAAATGTATTACTCTAAAATTATTTTACAAGATCTTATTTTAACTATTTACCTATGCAAAAATCTTTAAAGATCGAGTCAAGGATTTCTTCAACATCTACTTTTCCAACTACTCCGCCTAGATGTCTTGTTGCTAATCTAAGGTCTTCTGCTGCCATTTCTATGTCTTTGTTTTGATCTTTTTTAAGGAAACTATCTATTTCTTTTAAACAATCGTTTAGTTTAACTCTGTGTCTCTCTCTTGTTACTAAAACATCACTTGATGTTATAAATTTGCTACTTAACTTTTTTTTTATCTTAGCTGTTAGTTGAATAATATTTTTATTATCTTTAACAGAGACTAGTACTACTTGAGCTTTAGAAAAATTGTGATTTTGTTTACTGTTAATATCAGATTTATTTAAAACAACTATACAATCTTTATTAATCAAATTTAAGATTTTGGGATCAATAGTTTTAGAAGAATTATCGATCATGATTAAACTAAGATCGGATTCCCTTGATCTACTAATTGCTAAAGAAATCCCTTTTTTTTCAATTTCATTTTGGGAGTCTCTTATCCCTGCGGTATCTGCTAATATAACTGGGTAGCCATCGATATTTAAATATACCTCTATAACGTCTCTAGTTGTTCCTTTTTGAGCTGAAACGATTGCTGCATTTCTTTTGGACAGCAAATTAAGTAGTGATGATTTGCCTGCATTTACTTCTCCTACTATGGATACTTTAAATCCATCCCTAATTTTTTCTCCTACCTTATGGTCTTCAAGAATTTTTTTTATGTCAAAGTGGACTTCTTTGATTGATTCTTGAACTTCTTTTAAAACACTCTCTGGTAAATCATCTTCTGCAAAATCAATTTTAGCTTCTATGTATGCTAATGATTTAATAAGTTTTTCTCTTAAAACGTTGTAGTAATTTGACGCATTTCCCTGCACCAGCTTTAAAGCTTGTATTCTTTGCATCTCAGTTTCGGAATGAATTAAATCTCCAATACTTTCAGCTTCGATTAAGTCAATTTTATTATTTTGAAAAGCTATTTTAGTAAATTCACCTGCTTCTGCTAATCTACAATTATCTTGCTCTGATAATACTTTCAAAAAATAAATAATTACTGCGTTGCTGCCATGCACATGAAACTCAACTAAATCATCGCCAGTGAAGCTGTTTGGTCCTGGAAATGATAATATTAAACCCTCGTCTATTAAAGTATTATTTGATGGATCATAGAATTTACTGAGATTTAGTTCTTTAAATGTTGTTTTTTTTTTTTTGGTTATTAGTTCTGTTATATTCAAGGCGTCTTTTCCAGATAGTCTAATTATTGCTATGCCAGATGGTCCTCTGCCAGATGAGAGTGCATAAATGTTCATGTTGGTTTTATTAATAGCACAGAAGTAGATCTTAAAAATTTAAAAAAATTTAATTTGTCTTGTTCATGGAGTCAAAGAAATCTGCGTTGTTCTTTGTGTTTTTAAGTTTTGAAATTAAAAACTCTATCCCATCCATGGTTCCCATCGGACTTATGATTCTTCTTAGAACGTTCATTTTAGATAGGTCATCTTTTTCAAACAAGAGTTCCTCTCTTCTTGTGCCTGACCTAGTGATGTCTAGCGCGGGATAAATACGTTTATCAGCAACTTTTCTATCAAGGATTAGTTCACAATTACCAGTTCCTTTAAATTCCTCGAAAATTACTTCATCCATTCTCGATCCAGTATCTACCAAGGCTGTTGATATGATTGTCAGTGATCCGCCTTCTTCAATATTTCTAGCAGCTCCAAAAAATCTTTTTGGTCTTTGTAGGGCATTTGCATCAACACCTCCTGTTAGCACTTTTCCTGAACTTGGGATAACTGCGTTATAGGCTCTTCCCAATCTTGTTATAGAATCTAATAAAATTACAACATCTTTTTTATGCTCAACTAATCTTTTTGCTTTCTCTATTACCATTTCAGCAACAGCAACATGCCGGGTAGCTGGTTCGTCAAATGTTGAGCTTACAACTTCACCTTTTACAGATCTTTGCATGTCTGTAACTTCTTCGGGTCTTTCGTCAATTAACAGTACCATCAAATAACACTCGGGATGATTTGTGGTAATAGATTGCGCGATATTTTGTAAAATTATCGTTTTGCCGGCCCGAGGAGGTGAAACGATTAAAGCTCTTTGTCCCTTTCCAATGGGGCTAACTAAGTCTATTAGTCTTGCTGTGTTATCTGGTTTTTTTTCTATTTTAGCCGACTCTATTTCTAAAGTTATCTTTTGATTAGGGTAAAGAGGAGTTAGGTTATCAAAAGCAATCTTGTTTCTTCCTTTTTCAGGTTCTTCAAAATTAATCTTAGTAACTTGTAATAGTGCAAAATATCTTTCCGCATCTTTCGGTGATCTTATTTCTCCTTCTACTGTATCTCCTGTTCTTAATCCAAATCTACGAATTTGGCTTGGACTTACATAAATATCATCTGGGCCAGGTAAATAACTTGATTCCATAGCTCTTAAAAAACCAAATCCATCTGGTAATAATTCTAATACACCTGCTCCTGTAATTTGTTCATTCTTTTCTGCTAGTTTTTTCAATATAGCGAAAAGGATTTCTTGTTTTCTTAATGTACTAGGATTTTCAATCTCAAGTTTTTCAGCTTGAGTAATAAGTTCAGCAGGATTTTTTTTTTTTAATTCTTGTAGGTTCATATGTGATTGTTAGATTGAAGAGGTAAGTAAATACAAATATAGGTCTTTTTGGTTAAAATTCAAGCACTATAATGGTTTAAAAATAACGGTAAAAATAATAACTATTAAGAGAATAGTAGGCACTTCATTTATAATTCTATAAAATTTAGGGGAATATCTACTGTAATTTTGACCAAGACTTTTAAGGCAGTGAAAAAGAAAAAAATGATAGAATGTTAGTAATAAGACCATAGCCATTTTTAGCTGAAGCCAAAGAAAAGCAAAACTTTCCAAGCCAATTGAGTGTATTAACAAAATTCCAAACAGCCAAGACAAAGTCATTGCAGGGTTCATAATATAAAAAAAAAGTCTTTTTTCCATTAATTTAAAAGTTTCTTTTTTCTCATCGTTGTTGATTGTTTCAGCATGATAGACAAATAATCTTGGCAAATAAAGAAGACCTGCCATCCAAGAAATCACAGAAATTAAATGTAAGGATTTAAATAAAAGATAATAATTCATTTTTTTATAAATTTTGGAACCTTGGGCACTTTTTGTGCTTCTCAAGACATTTAATAGAAGATGTAAACTTTTCACCACTACCTGCTCGTAAAATACTTGATTTAAGTGAATTAATAAAGTCACGG
>Ga0308019_10000657_pt1 | contig 21455 bp, 17 predicted proteins | sample Neamet284_FD_203135 | JGI IMG/M metagenome (GOLD analysis project Ga0308019, IMG submission 203135) | Marine microbial communities from water near the shore, Antarctic Ocean - #284 | ecosystem: Environmental > Aquatic > Marine > Unclassified | place: Southern Ocean | collected 2014-10-01 | reverse complement strand
AACTGGGAAATACTAAAAGATTTAGGAATCCATTTAGGTGGGAAAGCCACGAACAACAGATGGTTGTTAAGCTTAGACAGTATTCAAATAAGTGCATTATTAGAAGTGGATCAAAACTTAAAATTCACCTTAAATTCTAGCCCTAAAGATAAAATCGATTTATCAACGTTCCCATCAGACACTACTCTTAAATGGAACAGAGATTTCTTTGGCCCCTTGTATGTACCAGAGAAAGGAGCAGAAATAAAAATAGACTATACAAATTTTAGTTTGTACGAAAAAATAATCTCAGACTACGAGAATCACTCCTGTAGACTACAGGATTCAGTTATATACATTGACAATAAGCAAACAAAAACTTATACTTTTAGCCAGAACTACTATTTTATGATGGGCGACAACAGGCATCACTCTCAAGACTCTAGGTATTGGGGATTTGTACCCGAAGACCATCTTATAGGAACCTGCAGTAGAATGCTGTTTAATGCTGATGAGTTCTCGAGTAAGCGACTCTTAAAACGAGTATATTAGTATGGAGAAACAAGCAATCCTAAGTAGCCATTACTTTCCTTGTATCGCCTATTTCGACCTTTTAGTAAAACACAAGTTTGTACTAATAGATCTAGGGGAACACTTTATGAAGCAATCGTACCGAAATAGATGTGTTATATACACCTCTAATGGTCCTTTAGCCTTAAGTATACCCGTAATAAAAAAGAATAAAACAAAAGTTGTAGATGTACTTTTAGATACCGGTTCGGATTGGAAAAAATCACACTGGCGCGCAATAAGTTCAGCCTATAATTCCAGTCCCTTTTTTGAATATTACGAACCCGATTTAAAAACTGTATTTTTTAAAGAATACCTAACTTTAGCAGAACTTAACTTAGCCCTACTTAAGCATATATGTAAAGAGATTGGCTTGGATAGAAACCTATCTGTAAGCGAGGATTTTGTAGAAAAAAACGATTGCTTAGTCGATTATAAAAACCTAATTGATGCTAAAAAACCCTATCCTATGGCAGTCAATTACTCCAGATACATTCAAATATTTGAGGAAAAACAGGGTTTCATAAGTAATTTGAGTATTTTAGATCTTCTATTCCACGAAGGTCCTGAAACATTAAACTACATTAAATACAATCTTAATTAGATCTTATTATATTTAGACTTAACTCTAAACTGCAAAATAATAAGATCAAAAAGGGAAAGCGAAAGCTTTCCCTTTTCTATTAAACCCGAGCTCTATTCTTTAAATGAACGAAGCGTATAAAAAGAGCGAAAGTAAAATGCTGTTTGAGCCTGCCTGTCGGCAGACAGGCTTACCGAACGTAGGAAAGCTAGCGAGTTTATTTTAGTAGCCATTTTAATTTTCTAGAACGTAAAAAAATAATGTAAGTCATGATTTCGTTCTTTTCATCAAGGAAAAGGAATTACAAATAATTTTTTAAGAGCATCACAACGGAAAATAATAGTAGGTTTTAATTTAATAGCTGATAATAAATCATGCTCGCCTTTTTTTCAAACTAAAACCGAAACGATACACCTACTCTACAACTAGATCGAAAAGTATAATGAATAAATTAAAAAACCACAATAATAACTTGTATTAAACCCTAATAAAACTGATATTTATAATCTACTATTAAATAATATTACCATGATCAAAAACATCTCTTACCTCCTATTCACTATTCTGTTTACAACTCCTATACTTGCTCAAGAGCTTATATCCTACACAAAGGTTTCTAGCTTAACTAAAAAAGATTTAAAAGAGGCTTGGAAAGAAAATGGAATGCCCACAATAATTCTTAATATAAATAATGAAATTGACTTATACGAACTAATTTACACCACCAAATGGCACGATGGAACGAGTATAAAAGCTTCGGGATTGTACTTTGCACCAACGAATCAAAAAGAAGAAATCCCACAATTAATTTACCATCATGGTACTAAAATTAAAGTAGAACGAACAAACGAAATTTATAGAGAAACAGCTATTTGTGCAGGATTTTCAGCAGATGGATATGCCGTTCTTATGCCCGATTATATAGGACTCGGTAAAGGAGAAAAAACCCATTTATACCAACATACGGATTCTGAATCTGATGCCGCTATAGACATGTATTTTGCAGTCCAAAAACTAAATAAACTAATTGCATTAAAAACCAATAAGCAACTCTACCTAACAGGTTATTCACAAGGTGGACATGCTTGTTTGGCTACACACAAAAAACTACAAGAAGATTTTCCTGAAATCGCTATTACTGCCTCCTCTCCTATGTCTGGAGCTTACCACATGTCTGGAGATCAAGCAGACGTAATGTTTTCTCCTTATAAAGATCCTGCATACTTACCGTACTTGCTAATGACTTACAATGAGGTTTATAAAATTACAGGCCCTAGTTATTCCGATTTATTTATAGCACCCTACGACTCTTTAATTCCTATTTTGTACCAAGGACACTTAGATCTTTTTGAAATAAACGATTACCTACCAGAAATACCTGTAGACATGGTGCAACCCTACTTAGTAGACCAATACCTAAACAATCCAAACTATAAATTTAAACTCGCCTTAGAAGAGAATAATATAATTAATTGGAAAACAGACACTCCAACGCAGTTCTGCTACTGTACAGAAGATAAAAGAGTTTTAAAAGAGAATTCCTTTATTGCCTACGATACAATGTTGAAAAATGGAAGTCCAAATCTAATTCTACGTAAAGCAAGTAATAAGGTTGGCCATATAGAATGTGCTGGTTATGCTTTTGTGTATACCAAATTATGGTTCAATACATTCAAAAAAGGTAGTGTAAAAGGTAGAAAAGGAAATGTATTTAAACGTTTTGCACTCTCTATAAAAAAGGCATTATAAGTAGGTACTAATTTCGTGTTATAAACAAAAAAGCCTCTCCAAAATGGAGAGGCTTTTTTGTTTATAAAGAGTTATTTAAAGACGTTTAAAACTAAACACGCCAAGCACTCCTTGCTTATCTTCTGTAGTTCCTACAATTAAATCTTTGTTTATCAATTGAGCTTCAAAAGAATCAAGTTCGTAATCAATGTCATCTAGAGATTCAAGAGTACTAAATGACTTAGCAGAAAGTTTAAAAATCATTAATTCAACATCTACTGTGCCTGCTAGTATTTGAGTTATTTTATAAGGATCCCCTTCTAAAGGAGTTTCTGTATGAATAAGGCTTGCGTTTAAAACATCATCTGTATGAATCAATTCTAAAACTCCTTCACTATCACCGTAAGAAAAATCTTCTCGATATTTCCAAGTACCTGTTAAATTTAAGCCCATTTGTAATCAATACCTCCCATAAGTGTTAAACTAATAATCCAATAACCAGTGTTTACAGCAATATAAGTAAAGCCTTTAGCCTCAAACATTGCTGTAGTTGCCTCCTTAGTCGTACCAAAGGCAGACATACAAAGAGTTCTCAACACTTTTGAGCTATACCAAACAAACGCCATTACCGTGGACACTAATGCCGCAACGAAAATGATGTACCAATTCTGAATCATGAATGTTTTTTTTTAATTGAGGCCAAATATAAGAATTTGAAAATGATTAAGCAGCTAAACGACCTTACATACACAAACAATTCTCTGTAGTATATATATGCGATTATACAATTATAGTAGACTATATTGACTTACATTTGCAGTATCTAACAAACACGCAAAATGAGTACAGCAAAACCTACACCCGAAGCAAAAGCACTTTCACTTTTTTTAATGGCTTATAAAACGAAAGACCATAAATACAAGGAGACCTCTAAACGTATTAATAAAATGTGGGATTTGGTTATGGATGGTGAATTAAGCCGTACTGACTATAATGACGAAATTCAAAAACTATTAACTTCTTTTGGTGGATATGCTGTAGTTGTAGAAAAAACAGTTCGTTTTTACATTAAGAAAACTGGAGAGTGGAAATTAAAGGGTGAAGATAAGTATTGCGAAGATGCTCAGAAAGTAGCTGATGAAATTCTGAAGAAGTAAGGGTTTTCTCGAAAACCTTAATCTAATCGACATCTAAACATCTGAATCTCCTGCAGTCTGCAATACGGTAATTAAAATCAATGTTAATGTCTTTAGTAACATTAGTATTTAAAACGTTTTAAGTGTAAGCTTAAATATGGTCAATTACATTATGTTTGATATTGTAGAAAAATGTTAGAACAGAATAGATCGTAATTCATTAAATTAAGAACCTTATAATAAAAAAAAATGGATATTATCTTAAATATTTTACAAGTAACAATTGCATTTTCTGTAGCTTATGTTTGGGTTTTCAGGTATTTTAATGTTATTAAAGAGTTTAAAAAATTTGGATTAAGCGATATAACTAGAAACTTTGTTGGTGCTTCTAAAATATCTCTAGCTACCTTACTTATTGTAGGTGTTTGGTATTCATCATTTGTATTTATTTCAGCACTTATAATGGGGATGTTTATGCTGAGTGCTCAATACTTTCACTTTAAAACAAAATCTCTTTATATAAAACGTCTTCCGTCTCTAATTCTCTTAATTTTATGCATTTTGTGTGTTTTAATAACTCTAGAAATTATTAAATAATTATGAACTTAATTATAATTCCAATATTACTTTCGAGTCTCTCTTTTTTCCTTTACGGTATATCTTATTTCACTTCACCGCACATGAAAAAAGAATTTAAGAGATTTGGATTGGAAAAGTTAGGTTTATTAGTAATTGTATTAGAAATATTAGGTGCTATAGGTCTAATTGTAGGGTTGAAATTTAACCTGATTTTAATATCTTCATCTATCAGTCTAGCAATACTTATGCTTGTTGGCATAATTGTTAGAATTAAGTTAAAAGACTCTATAATAGTTACTTTACCAGCATTATTCTATATGGGTCTAAATACTTACATATTTTTAAAATCTATAAATTTTTTATAATATGATCACTCAATATATGGCAGTACGTGATTTTAAAAAATAATAACAAGTGTGTCAAACAGCCTACTGTCAAAACATATTCTATTTTATTTATAGTCAAATTCATCTAAATAATTTTGTAGGGATTTTGCTTTTATTTTATTTTATAATATACACTAAGAAAATTTCTCTTAGCGTTACTAATTGAAATCTGCGTATATTTTAAGGGTACTGATGTAACTCATTAAAATATTTTTTGCACATCTGTATTTTAATAGTTCCATAAATTAATTTAAAAAAGTACTTTGATCTTTAATTAAAACTAATTTTTGTTTTATTAAAGCGGTAAATATTTATTTGTTGTTAATTATTTCAAAATGTGGATAAAATTTGTTTTTTTAATATCGGCAAAAATTCGTTTTAATGTCTTCGATTGGCGATGAATCTAATTACATTTATTAACTTTTAAATACTTTCACCTCTTTTTAAATTTTCTTTGTTGATTCCGAATTAGATATTTGGAATAATCCGTGATCTAATTTAACTATATGTCCAAATTTATAGCGGTTAACTCCTATGCTCAGATCGCCTAACTAATTTCATCTATTATAGGCCAAACAGCGTTATATATTTTCAGGACCATTTTACGTTGAACCTCTATTACGTAAAATCCTATCTTTGTAGCTAAAATAAGAATTAAATAAAAAGTGGAAAAAACTAGTTTATAATCCTTTTAAATTGTTTCCATATTTAAACTTATGACAGCTTGATACATTCATTACTTTAAAATCTAATTTTACTTTGTGCATTTACATTTTATAAAAATAAGTGCTTGGTTATTTTTAGAAGTTTTAAAGTCATGTTTACAAGCTTTATGACTTCTAAATTGTTACTTAAAATTTAATATAATCATGATTATTTCTATTAAATTTGTATAATCCATTGATTATTAATGCCAAAGTAATGACGGGGATAAGCTTAATTAACTTAATAATATATAGGCCAACACTAGATAATCAAAGATTTAATTAGTAATTTCCACAAAAGGCAAAAAAAAAATTATGCTTAAAAAATTCTCAACCGCAGACAAGCTGTTATTTACAGCTGCTATATTATCATTATTGTTTTCTGAGTTTCTTTTTTTTAAAGGAGAAAAAGCTGATGGTACTTTTATTGGATTATGGGTTCCCTCGATACTAGCATTTGGAATTTATTTAAAACTAATTAATAAAACAAAAGATGACTGATTTAATTCCATATTTCGCAGGATTAATAACTCTACTTTTTGGTCTTGGGTTTTACTTAGCTATTAAAGAATCAAAAAAAATAAAATAGCAATTAATAAACCCTCACCTCATCCACAAACAACCAAGAATTTGACCCAGCAGCTGGATGCCAGTCTGGACAAACCCCATAGTTTTCAGCTTTTATCTTTATATACTTAACCTCCACTTCGGGAAAAGTCATTACAAACTCTTGGAAGAATTCACCTTCTGCCCTAGCTGAAACTTCAGGTTTTAATTCTGCTCTATTATAATAGCTCTTTCCGTCTATAGAAGTATAAACCGTAATTTTAGTAGGCATAAATATCCACGATAAGTTGTATTGGAAAAAGGAACTAAGTACAGAATCTACTTTTTGTATTTCATTAAAGCTAAGTGTAGCTGTAAAATCTTTACCAGAATACCCTTGCCAGTTACCGTCTCGGAAGTTGGTAGACCCTCTTAAGCCATCTATTACGGCTTTATCTCCACTTGCTGCATAACCTTCGTAATATTCGTTTAAGTTACTTATGGTCGCTTCTAATCCCTTGTGTTTGTATAATTGGACTTCTATAACGTCTCCATAAGTAATTCCAGATTTTGTAGCCCAGGCTTTTATCAAACTATTTTCTGATACAGTAAAAGTAGAATCGTATTTACTAGCAATGCCTTCATTTATCTGATAGTATAAAGTCAAATCTTTGGCTCCCGACTGAAGGGTAACATTAAACAGTCCATTTTTATAAACAGCATTAAAATGTACAGGAATAGTTTCTAAACCATAGTCTACTCCTAGCTGATCCAATCTGCTATAATGATTCTGGACTCGTTTATAAAAAGCATCGTAGTTGCTATCTGCTGGATAATTCCACAAGACTTCTGACATAGCCAGAATTCTAGGAAACACTTTGGAGTCTATTTTGTTTTGAGGAGCTCTCTCCGTCCACATATTACATTCTCCACCAATAATGTGTTTGGTTTCTTCGGCGGTTAGTTCTTCAGGAATGGGATTAAAAGAATAGACTTTTTCTAAATCTATCGATTCTAATCCATAATCGAAGTAAGCGTGAGAAGTTGGAGAAACAATTGCATCGTGTCCTGTTCTAGCTGCTTCAGCTGCGCCATCAAAACCTCTCCACGATTGTACAGTTGCGCCGGCTGCTAGTCCACCTTCAAGGATCTCATCCCAACCAATTAGCTTTTTGCCTTTAGCGTTTATATAATTTTCTATTCGTTGAATAAAATATGACTGCAATTCATGGGTATCGTGTAATCCTTCGGAACTTATACGAGCCTGACATTTAGCACAATGCTCCCATCGAAACTTAGGAGCCTCATCGCCTCCAATGTGTATATATTCAGATGGAAATAATTCAATAACTTCATCGAGTATGTTTTCTAAGAATACAAAAGTACTGTCGTTTCCTGCACAGTAAATATCTTTAAACACACCCCAATCGTTTTCTACCTCAAGCGGATCTCCTGTACATGAAAGCTCTGGGTAAGCAGCTAAAGCAGCAACACAATGCCCAGGTAATTCTATTTCAGGAATCACTGTAACTCCTCTTTTAGTGGCGTAGGCAATTACTTCTTTAATTTGTTCTTGTGTGTAAAAACCACCGTAGGTAGAACCGTCTTTTTCATTCCGCCAAGCACCAACTTCAGTAAGTTTAGGGTATTGTTTAATTTCTATTCTCCAACCCTGATCTTCGGTTAAATGCCAGTGTAACACATTCATTTTATGGTAAGCCAACAGATCGATGTATCGTTTTATAAAATCTACCTCCATAAAATGCCTACAGCAATCTAAAAGCATTCCTCTCCACTTAAACTTCGGGTAATCTTGTATAGATAAACAAGCTAATTTGGAATCGTCTATCCCAGAACTTCGTGGTATTAGTTGAAGTAAAGAATAAATTCCATGGAGAAGGCCTTCTTTTGAAGCGCCCTTAATAAGGATAAATTCGGTATTGATACTTAGTTCGTAATACTCACTGTTAGAATTTAGTGTACTATCGATTAGTAAATTGATGCTGTTTGCATTAATTGGATTTTCGAAAGCTACTATAGAATCAATCTTATAGTCTAGTTTAGCCAACTCCAGGCTTAATAAATCTGCAGATGCAAAGGTGTTGTCTTTAGCATAAAGCTGAAAGTTAGCTAAATCGAAATACGATTTATGATGGGTAATCTCCTGAACCTGTGGAATAATGGTAGAAGATTCTTTCTCCTTATTTGAACAAGAAAATATTGTAATTGCAATTACTACGAGTAGTAAATTCTTCATTTTAAGACTATTTTTATAGCTATGAATTCTGCCAAGCCAAAGCACTTGCACCTAATATAGCAGCATCCGAAGCTTTTAATTTACTCGGAAAAATAGCTACTTTATTTTGATAAATATTTAAAAGATATGCTTCCATATACTTTTTGGTAGGTTTTAATATCAAGTCGCCAGATTGCGCCAAGCCTCCAAACAATACAATTAGCTTAGGACTTGTAAGTGCAACGGTATTCGCCAAGCTAAAACCTAATTTCTCAGCTGTATAATCGAAAATCTCTAGGGCTAAGGCATCTCCTTTTAGTGCCGCATCGGCAATAGACTTACTGCTAATCTCTTCTACATCAACTAATAGACTTTCGCTAGAATTTACTAAAAACTCTTTAGCAGTTCTAACTATTCCACTTGCAGAAGCATAGGTTTCCAAACAGCCTTTTCTACCACAGCCACATACACGACCATTTTTCTCTACTATGGTATGACCTAATTCGCCTGCAAAACCATCGTGTCCATAGACTAAATTTCCATTTACCACAAAGCCAGAACCTAAACCTGTACCTAAGGTAACCATCACAAAATCATCTATTCCTATGGCTGCACCATAAATACGTTCTCCAATTGCAGCAGCATTAGCGTCATTGGTAAGCACAACAGGAAAAGAGAAATGTTTTTCAAATAATTGAACTAAAGGAACGACTCCTTTCCAATTTAAATTGGGTGCAAAATCGATCGTTCCTGTATAGTAATTACCGTTAGGAGCACCAACGCCCATACCTATTACATTCAGATTTTTCTCAGAAGCAATTAATTCTTTAAGTTTTGCAGACAGTACAGCTACAAAATATTCGGGATCAGGAAAGTCTTTCGTTTTTATGGATTGTTGAACTAGGCAATTCCCTTGTTCATCAACCAAACCAAAAACAGTATTTGTACCTCCTATATCTACTCCTATCGCAACTTTCATATTAGGCATCGTAGTCTACTCCTTGTGCTTTTAATACCGACTTTACTTTTACAGCAAAGAACATTAGATATGCAAAACAAGCAACCGTAATCCAGTATGAATTATGGATATTAAATAAATCGGCTAACTTTCCTTGAATAGGTGGAATAATAGCGCCCCCTAAAATCATCATGATTAAAAAAGCCGAACCTTGAGAGGTATATTTCCCTAAACCTGCAATAGACAAAGAGAAAATACTAGGCCACATAATAGAGCAGAATAATCCCCCACTCATAAAGGCATACAAAGCAATAGTTCCCGTAGAGAACAAACCAACTAACATGGCAATAGCACCTAATAAACCAAATATAAACAAGGTTTTAGCAGGTTTTTCTTGTCCAAAGAAGAATCCACCAATAAGAAGTAAAATACTCCATCCGTATAGGTATAAACCACTTATATCATTCTTACTAATATGATTTACAAATAAAACCACACCAAAAGCAATATAAGGGACAACTATAAACAACACATTTTTTAACGATTTACCAGGATTAAAAACAGAAATAGCACCTGCCCAGCGACCAATCATTAATGAACCCCAATACATAGATATAAATGGAGCAATTTGAGAATCGGTATAACCACCAAATGCTTTAGACTTTAAAAGCTCACCTAGATTACTTTGTATAGTAACCTCCACACCCACATAGGTGAAAATGGCTAACATTCCCAAAACCAACTGTGGGTATTGCATAGCACCCCAACCTTCTGGAGATTTAAGTGCGTTTTTATTTGCGAATAATAAACTACCAACAATAAGTACTAAAGCCACCATCATTAATTGGAAAATGAAATTTGAATCCACTACTTCGCCTCTATACTGATCGAAAACAAAATAGAAAATAACCAATAATGAAAGTGTAATAAAACCAAGTGTTTTTACAGCTTTTGGAGCTTGAACAAAGGTTGTATCTCCCTTAGCTTGAGGCAGTTTATTAGAGAATATAAACAATCCTGCAGCCACTAAAAACAAAGCACCTACAGCGGTGTACAAAAGCTTAACGGTAGATAAATCTATACCAGCAACTTGCTCGTCGGTATAAGTAGCCGCACCAAAAAGAGCCAAAGCAACTACAATAGGTCCAATAGCAGTACCGAAAGAATTTACACCTCCAGCCAAATTTAATCTATGCGAGCCCGTTGCTGGATCGCCTAAGGCAATAGCAAAAGGATTTGCAGAAGTCTGCTGTAATGAAAAACCTAGAGCAACTACGAAAAGTGCTGCCAAAATTAAGCCGAAAGAACCCATAGTAATGGCAGGAATCATAAGTGCTGCTCCTATGGCAGAAAGTATTAATCCGTACACAATTCCGTTTTTAAAACCCCATTTGTTTAGAATGTCCTTTTTTGCATAGCCCGAAACAATAAAGAGTAGTAACGCACCTATATAATAAGCACCATAAAATGCAAAGTCGATGAGTTGCGATTGGAATTGGTCTAAGTGAAAATACGATTTACAGAAAGGAATAAATACACCGTTTGAAGCAGCTATAAATCCCCAAAAGAAAAACACCGTTACTAAGGTAGTTAAGGCTGCTCTATAGTTTGTTTTGTTTTCCATGTTTATGTTTTATGCTAATTATTGACTGTTTTTTGAGCTGATTATTGAACGTTCTAAATATCCGTGTTTTCCACGTACGACTCAGCATTGTGCATTTTATTTTCTCCTTCTAAATGCAGTGCGTAGTTAAATCCGGGATGAATGGCATAAGCACCATAATTACCTTCTTTATCTATGGCTAAATAACCTACTTGCATGTCCTTGTATTCTTGTTTGGCTACTATACGTTTTACCGCTTCTTCGCAGGCTTCTTGTGGGTTTCTTCCCTGACGCATTAGTTCAACAATTAAGAAAGTCCCCAAGGTTTTCATCACCATCTCGCCTACACCAGTAGCAACAGCACCACCTACCTCATTATCTACATACATTCCTGCACCAATAATTGGAGAATCTCCTACTCTACCATGAAGTTTCCATGCCAAGCCCGAGGTGGTACAAGCACCCGAAATATCTCCGTTTTTATCAATCGCTAATAAACCAATTGTGTCGTGGTTTTCTATATTGATGATCGGTTCGTATTTACTTTCTACCAACCATTGCTTCCAGCGTTTTTCTGCTTTCTCAGTTAATAGATTTTCTCTTTTAAAACCTTTCTCTATCGCGAAGTCGTAAGCACCTTTTCCACTCAACATAACGTGTGGTGTTTCGTCCATCACCTTACGAGCTACAGAAATAGGGTTCATTATATGTTCTAGATAAGAAACCGCACCGCAATTTCCTGTCTCATCCATAATACAGGCATCTAAAGTTACATGCCCATCACGGTCTGGCAATCCACCATAACCCACCGACATCATTTCAGGATCCGATTCTGGAACTCTCACTCCAGCTTCTACTGCATCTATTGCTCTACCACCATTTTCAATCAATTCCATAGCGGCTTCGTTTGCTGCTATACCATGATTCCATGTAGAAATTACAATAGGCAAACCACCGTTTTTTAATGATCTACTCGTTCGGATTTCTGTTTCTATATCACAGGATACCAAAGCAGTAGCAGCAGTAACTATGGCCGTATTTTTTAGAAAGTCTCTTCTTTTCATTATTTCACACTTATTTCATCAGCAAAGATCCAGCATATATCTCCTGGGGCTCTATGCCAATTTGGATTGTATTTTCTGTTTTTAGCAATTACTTTAATATACCTAGCTCGGGTATTGGTTTTTAAGGTGAAATCTTGGAGAATTACACCAGACTCCTTTTCATCAACCGTATTTAAAACGCTTCCCAATTTAGTGAAATTCTTTCCATCTTTGGAGCTGTAAAAGTCCACACTTACTGGCATAAAGATCCACGCATTCCAATCTTGCAAAAAGCCCATTGTTAATTCCTTAATTGGGCTGATTTCACTTAAATCTATAATCGCTTCAATATTTACACCTTGGTAACCTTGCCAAGTTCCCGTCATATAGTTATTTACACCTTTTAAATGATCTATTAAAGCATTATTTCCTCCAGCAGAGTAATGGGTTCCATATTCTGTAAACAAGTCTATAGAACGACCAATAGGCGTTTTCGTAAACTCAGCTGTTATTTCATTACTGTACTTTCCATTTCTAAATGCAACTGCTTTTAAAGTGGTACTCTCTGTAATAATGAAGGAATTGGTATATAAAGTTGACTGTTCATTCGCTTCGTCTCCATTTAAAGTATAATATATATTAGCCTCTTTATCCCAAGATTTAAGTACGATAGTATTAGAACCAGTAAAAGTTCGAGCACCTTTATCTATATATGGTACAGCCACAATTACGGAAGCATCAATACTCGAAACAGGGATTTCTGAATCGTCAGCAGCCCAGTCTTTATTTGGAATATCTGACATTGTAAATTCCAATTTACCACCTGCCATAATTTCTGAATGGTAAATAAAAGAGCGATTAAAAGGTTCGCCATTTAAAGTAGCCGATTGTATATACTTAAACTGCTCTGAAGCTCCATAAGCATGAATTTGAAACTGCTTACCGTTTTCCAAATTTATTCGAGCCACCTCCAATCTAGGACTACCGATTGTATAATAATCCAATCCAGGAGTAACCGGATAAAAGCCCATCGCACTTAACACATACCAAGAAGACATTTGTCCGCAGTCTTCATTACCCGATAAGCCATCTGGCGCATTACTATACATTTCTTTTACTATCTGAGCAACGCGCTCCTGCGACTTCCACGCTTTGTTTATATAATTATACAAATACGCCATGTGATGAGAAGGTTCGTTGCCATGTGCGTACTGCCCTATTAAACCGGTAACATCTATTTGATGTCTTCCCGTCGTTTCCGAAGAAACCGTAAACAATTCATCGAGTTTAGATTCTAGACTCGTTTTACCGCCCATATATTCGGTAAGTCCTTTAATATCTTGAGGTACATAAAAGGAATACTGCCAAGCATTCGCTTCGGTATAATTGTAATTTACTTCGGAGGGCACAAAAGGAGTAAACCAAGATTGATTCATCTTAGCACGCATAAAACCTGTAGTAGGATCGAATACATTTTTATAGGATTGTGCAAGCTGCATATACTTCAAATAATCCTTTTCTTTCCCCAGTTCTTTAGCCATTTGAGCTATACACCAATCATCGTAGGCATACTCTAAAGTTTTAGAAACGGATTCCGATTCTATATTAGCAGAAATATATCCGTTCTCATGGTAAGCATCTAAACCTAAATGTGTTTGCTCTGCTGAGTGAAGCATTGCTTCATAAGCTTTAGTGGTATCGAAATTAGTAATTCCTTTATTATAAGCATCTACTATTACAGAAACTGAATGGTAACCAATCATACATCCGGTATAGGTTCCAGCCAATTCCCACACAGGTAAAGCCCCTCCTATTTCATACTGATTAATAAAGGTGTTTATAAAGTCTATGGTTCGTTTTTGATCTATTATTGTAAACAGAGGATGAGTTGCTCTGTAGGTATCCCACAAAGAAAAAACGGTGTAATTATCAAAGTCATTTGCTTGGTGAATCTGTAAATCTGTTCCTCTATAAGAACCGTCTACATCAGAAAAAATATTGGGAGCGATGCAAGAATGGTAGAGTGCAGAATAAAATATATGTTTTGTTTCGGTATCCGATTCCATCTCAATTTTAGAAAGTTCGGTATTCCACAATTGCTCTGCTTCCATTTTAGTTTGGTTAAAATCCCAATGTGGTATTTCAGCTTCTAAATTTTTACGAGCTGATGCTATACTAACCGCAGAAATCCCAACCTTCACTAAGATTTTCTCTCCTTCTTCGGTATCAAATACAAAAGAGGCTTTTAACTCTTTATCATTTAATTTCAATAAGTCTGTAGGAATGTCATTTTGTGCGATGCTTGCTTTTTTAAAGTCTTTAGAAAACTGAGCTACAAAATACACATGCTGATCGGTAGCCCATGCTTTAGACCTCCTAAAACCAACCACTTCGTTGGATCCATTAATTTGGATTTCAGATTCTAGAACTTCATCTCTATGCTCAAGGTCTAGTATAATATTAGCTTGTGTAGATATGGGAAATGTATATTGATGAAACCCTGCTCTTGCACTTGCAGTTAATGCTACATCTATAGAGTAGTCTTCTAAACTTACTTGGTAAAATCCGGCATGAGCTGCTTCCTTTTCGTGAGAGAATTTTGAGGAATATCCTGGATTTCCATCAGCACCATTATTAAAATGAATCTTTCCTACGGTAGGAGCCAAAAGTATATCGCCATAATCCGAAACTCCTGTACCGCTTAGATGTGTGTGCGAGAATCCATAAATAATAGAATCTGAAAAGTGGTAACCACCACAACCATCCCATCCATCTAATCTTGTATCTGGACTCAACTGCACCATACCAAAAGGTGTGGTTGCGCCAGGAAATGTGTGTCCGTGTCCACCTGTACCAATAAATGGATTTACATAGGAATAAAGCGGCTTATCATGATTACAAGAACTAAAAATTAAGGCTATAAAAAGTAACGGAAATATCTTTTTCATGGAGCAAAATAATTGGATTTCGAAGATAGTGAAAAAGAAGATATATTTAGAGCTTAACTTACAGGGTAAAATCAATTGTGATTAACAGTTATCAAGTACAACAAAAGACACATTAACTATTTTGACTTTTCTATTCAAAACTTTTTTCTACCTAGTCTTTAAACGACTTTTTGACATAAAGACTATTTTGAATTTTATTTTAATACCTCATTCGTTGTAGTCCTTTTCCTTGATGAAAAGAACCAAAAATCATGACTTATTTTCTTTCTAAACGTTTCAGAAACTTTAAAATGACTACCAAAATGAACTTACTAGCCTTCCTTCAGTCGGCAAGTTCAAACAACATTTTGCTACGCTCATTTTATACGCTTCTTTCACTAAAAGAAAAGAGGTCAGGAACAAAATAAGAATCAGAAATCCAGTCTTTAAAAGATCATTTGACAGAAAGACTATTTTGACAATTCCCACTAATAAGTATCTACTACAGAAAAGAAACTCAGATTATTGGAATTAAACTCATCCATCGGATAATCGTTGTAAAAACGTATTCGTCTATGCTCATTTGCTGGAAGGTCGAAATAATTATCTTCAAAACGACCATCGTGTAAAGAGCTTATCATTAAATCTTTCATAAAAGCATCGCTAAAAAGCTCTACAACAAAACCTAAGCTATCTTTTTCTACTTTATGCGAAATACCTGAATATGGTAAATCCATCTCCTTGGTTTTAACAAAATGATGGAATTTACGAGCTTTTACCTCACCATTTATAATGAGTTGAATATCTAAATACGATCTATATTCTGTACTATCAATATATAGGTAATCATCTAGAGCTAAAGATTGCTGAAAGCTACTAGAAGCGGCATTAACTGTCGCTATAAAAGCATTAGACTTTAGTGTGTTTCCTTGATAATCTACATGAGCTACTAAGATGTCAAACTCTAAAGGAATAGATAAATCATTAATTAAATAGATAACTAAGGAATCTTCAGACTGAACTGTAGAAATAAGCACCTCATTATAAGCCCTTTTTACTGCGTACTGCGATGCTTTCCAGTTTCCATAATAATCTGTAGTAGACCAAGATGCTGCAGGCCAGCAATCGTTAAATTGCCAATAAAGAGTCCCCATATTATAAGGCCTAGCTCTTCTGTGCGCTTCCATAGCAATGCGCATTCCATCAGCTTGTAAAACTTGAGATAAATAAACAAAACTCTCAAAATCTGCAGGGTCTTTATAATCTCGTAGCATATACTCTTTTATCAAGCTATTACCACGAGGATGTTTTTGATGTGTTTTCATCACTTTAGACTCCAAAACTAGATCTTCCTCAATAGCATAAAGCTCTATAGCATCCATTGCAGGAAAAGACTGAAAACCATACTCACTCATAAACCTAGGGACTTTAGAGTCGAAATTTTCAAAGGGTTCCCCATCGTGCCAAACTCCCCAATAATGAGCATCGCCAGTAAATTGATGGTTTGGGTTTCCACGTCCATATTGTGGAGACGACTCCCAATAATCTGTTTCTGTTAAAGAATCTACTAAACGAGGAAGCAATTGATTAAACAGAAGTTGGTAATCAGCCCAAATTTCTTCAATCTCTACAGTACTCCTATTCTCTTGCCAGCCCCAACGATGCCAACCTTCTGAATTCTCATTATTACCACACCATAAAGCTATTGATGAATGTTTGCGCAATCGCTTAAGCTGCTGAGTAGTTTCTAACTCCACAGAACTTACAAAAGCAGTATTCCCAGGATACATAGCACAAGCAAACATAAAATCTTGCCATACCAGAATCCCTAAGCTATCACATAAATCATAAAAATAATCCGTCTCATAAATTCCACCACCCCAAACGCGAAGCATATTCATATTAGACTCTACAACTTCGTTTAATGCTTTCCTGTACTGCTTAGAATCAACACGAGTATGGAAAAAATCAAGTGGAATCCAATTGGCACCTTTAGCATAAACATCTTTACCGTTTACATTAAACTTAAAACCTTTGCCTAAGCTATCTACTTCCTCAATTAAATCAATCGTTCTAATAGAAAAAGGCTCATTTACATAATCGATAACATCAGCATTACTGTTTAATAATTTAATTTGTAAATGTTGATTATTTTGAGCTCCATAAGAATTTGGCCACCATAATAATGGATCCTTAATAGAGAAATTAATTTGAGCTTTATTAGCTAGTACAGGATAAGTATTTCCAAGGAATTCAACAAAATAGGGTTGTGTATCAAAGTCACTTAACTCTATAACTAAGCACATAGATGCTAGAGAATCGGAAATGGATTTCGTGGCAATGTAAGTGTCCATTATTTGAGTACTACTAGTGGCAGTAAGACTTACAGATTCTGTAATTCCACAACCAATTAACTTTGGACCCCAGTCCCAACCAAAATGAAACTGTGGCTTGCGAACATGAACACGATCTTCTCCAGGTAAATTATATTTAGAATTTTTATTTAAGTGCTTAGCCTCCTTTAATGTAGGTTTAAAAACAAAACGCAATTCATTCTTTGCTTTTAGCAGGTCCTTAGTTTCTACAGAATAAGTGACAAAATAATTAGTGCAACTTTGGATTAATGAATCATTTAAAAAGACTTCCGCGTAGGTATCTATACCGGCGAAATTTAATTTTATAGATTGCTTCAAAAGGAAATCTTCTTTTAAAATAAAGGCCGATCTATATTCCCATACTTTCTCTGCTACCCACGAACTTTCTAATTCGTTCGCTCTATAAAATGGATCTTCAATTAGATTATTATTAAATAAATCTAAGTGCACAAAACCTGGTACTTCCGCAGGAAGCCATTCACTGTTAGCTTCTCGAAACTCCCAATTAGAAAGAGTGAATGTAGCAGTATCAACACTTTTAGAACAAGCAGAAAGTACGAGTATAAATACTGTGAAAAGTTTAAATAAATTGATTCTCACGAACATAAGAGGTAAAGAGTTTAAGTTTTTCAAAATCTACTCCAATATAGTTAAATGAAGAGATACTTGGACTTGTAGTCATAGATAAATTTGCCCTATACTCCATTTGTGAAATCTGAACCTTTTTTGAGGATAGATGTATAGCATTGAATCCTGCGGTAATAAATTGTAGCACATTATTTATAGAGACTCCGCCACCTGGCATAATTTCTATTCTACCATCAGCTTGTTTATGCAATTCTACTAAAGTTTCGAAACCTTGGACTACATTCGTATTCCCTCCAGAACTAAGGATTGTTGTACAGCCAGTTTCTATAATAGTTTCTAGAGATTTACTTAGATTTTTAGACATGTCGAATGCTCGATGAAAAGTAACAGACATTGGACTCGCTAGTTTGACTAATTCTTTGGTTCTTTCCTTATCTATAGATCCGTCTGGATGTAGTATTCCTAAAACGATTCCATCCGCACCATTTTCTTTAAACCATGAAATTTCGTTTTTCATAAATTCAAATTCCTCATCAGAATAACAAAAGTCACCACCTCGAGGACGAACCATTATATAAATAGAATTGGTATAATGAGATTTACATTTTAGAAAACTGTTAAAACTTGGACTTAAACCTCCTTGATTATAATTTGAACAAAGTTCTATTCTAGTAGACTTTTCTAGAACAGGTATATTAAAGGGAGAAAAAAGGCAAATTTCTATCTGCATGGCTTTTGGTTTATGACAAAAAAAAAGCACGCTTCCCATTGGGTTAGCGTGCTTTTTATAGATTGGGGGGGGGAATGATTTTTTTCGTTTGACGAATATACAATTAGTTTTCAATACAACAAGCTAAACATCAATAAGTTGTTATATAAAAACCTATATATATTACTTGTGTAAATTTAAAATGAGCGATAAACAGAAAATAAACTAAAGAATCAATCCTAGTTCCTTAACAATTTCAGTTTGAGTTTTATTAGCTACCTCAATAATCTGTTTAGCTAAACTATAAAAGGGTTCTCTTTCTGATAAATGTGTTTTTACAAATGTATTAAGTTCTATTTCAGATTGAATATTTGCTAATTTTGGACGGTTATTCGAATCTTTGGACAACCTATTTACCAGAATAGAGCTACTTGCTTTTAAGTAAACAACCTCGCCAAGCTCATTCATTAAATCCATTAAATTGTTATTACAGGGTAAACCACCACCAGTAGCAACAACCACATCATCTTGATCTACTAAAAACTCTAAACACTCCTTTTCTTTTGTTCTAAAGAATTCTTCACCAAATTCCTCAAATATTTGGGGCGTTGATTTACAACACCTATTTTCTATCCAACTATCAGTGTCTACAAATCTAAAACCCAATTCTATTGCCAGCTCTCTACCTACACTAGACTTACCAACCCCCATATATCCAACTAAAAAAACCAGCATCTAAAAAGGTGAGTCTGGTTCCTTACTCATATGATTGAAGACTAATTTGTCTACCCATTTCGGAAAGAATTTATTTAAAAAGACAGTGAGTTTTCCATTTACAGTTAAAGTCAAGCGATCTTTTCTTTTAATAACAGCCTCAACAATAGCTTCAGCAACTTCTTCGGGTTGCATCATTTTCTGTTCATCTCTTGGAGTTTCTCCTTGAGAGCTACCATCTGCTGCTAAAGCAGAATTTCTAATATTGGATGCTGTAAATCCAGGACAAGCCAATAACACATGTAAGTCTTTTTTTAAATTTTCTATACGCAAGGCTTCTAAAAAACCATGCATAGCAAACTTTGAAGACGAATATCCTGTTCTTCCGGGCAATCCTTTATATCCGGCTATAGAAGAAACTCCAACTACAGAACCTTTATTTTCTAGTAGACTTTTAATAGCATAACGAGTACAGTATACGGAACCCCAGAAATTTACATCCATTACTTTTTTAAGGACTTGTAAATCTAAATCTGCAAAAGCGGCTCTCATAGAAATCCCAGCATTGTTAACCAACACATCAATTCTACCAAATTTATCCAGCGTTTTCTCCATCAATATTTTACAGTCAGCTTCTTTAGAAACATCTGTAGGTATACATAAAACCTCAACTCCTAAGAGAGAAATCTCTCTAGAAATTTCATTTAATTTATCGGCAGACCTAGCAGCTAAAACCAAGTTGGCTCCTTTCTTAGCAAAGGCTATGGCGCAAGCCTTTCCTATACCAGAAGAGGCTCCTGTAACAATTACAAGCTTATTTTTCATCTATTGCTTTTTAAATCGTAAAATTGCATTTAAATGCAAAAACAAATATACTAATAAGAATAAGTTGGGAGCCATCACAAATGAGTTTCAGCTATTTCTATTTAATTTGGTATTTATCACTAATCCTTAGCTCAATTTTTGAATATGAAAATCGTTGAAATTTCTTCTAAATCTGACATCCAAAGATTTCATGAATTACCTTTTTTGATTTACAAAAATGACCAAAACTGGATTTCCCATATAAAGCAAGAGGTTGAAGTGGTGTTTAATCCTAAAAGGAATAAATATTTCAAAACAGGATCTGCTGCTCGTTTTCTACTCGAAGATGAAAAAGGGAATGTAATTGGTCGAGTTGCTGCATTTATTGATGGAAACAGAGCAATTACCTTTAAGCAAGCGACTGGTGGAATGGGCTTTTTTGAATGTATAGATAATAAGGCCGCAGCATTTATGTTGTTTGATGCTTGCAAGAAATGGCTTTTGGATAGAGATATGGAAGCAATGGATGGTCCTATAAATTTTGGTGAAAAAGACCGTTACTGGGGCTTACTGGTTAGTGGATTTAACCACCCTCCTATTTATGCTAATAGCTATAACCCTCCATATTACCAAGCTTTCTTTGAAGACTACGGATTTCAAACCTACTTTAATCAACACAATTTTATTAGACCACTTACTACAGTAATGCCTGAAAAATATAGGTTGCGTTTTGTAAGGGTTAATAAAAACAAAGATTATACGCTTGAGCTCATAAGTAAAAAGAATCTAAAAAAGTACGCAGAAGATTTTAGAGAGGTATACAATGCTGCTTGGGTAACCCACGATAACTTTAAGGGTATGTCTGAAGATCAGGCGATGTCTATGCTAAAAAAGATTAAACCAGTAATGGAAGAAGACTTAGTCTGGTTTGCATACTTCAAGGGGAAGCCTATAGCCTTCTTAATTATGCTTCCTGAGCTAAATCAGTATTTTAAGGCCGCAAATGGAAACTTTAATTGGTGGGGGAAATTGAAATTTATTTGCAAAAAAATATTTAGTAAACCTAAATTTGTCTGGGGTGTTGCATTTGGAGTTACGCCCAAATTTCAAGGAATTGGAATGGAATCTTATGTTTTAAATTCTGCTGCAGAGTACTTACGTACCAAAAGACCAAACTTTAAAGATGTAATTGTTACTTGGATAGGAGACTTTAACCCTAAGATGATGCACGTAACAAAATCTATGGGTGCTAAAAACTACCACGATTTAAAAACATACCGTAAATTA
>Ga0308019_10000655_pt1 | contig 21491 bp, 17 predicted proteins | sample Neamet284_FD_203135 | JGI IMG/M metagenome (GOLD analysis project Ga0308019, IMG submission 203135) | Marine microbial communities from water near the shore, Antarctic Ocean - #284 | ecosystem: Environmental > Aquatic > Marine > Unclassified | place: Southern Ocean | collected 2014-10-01 | reverse complement strand
CGTTTGAAGGTCAGCACACTATTGTTCACCTCGCCGCCGATCGTAGCGCCAACGCCAACTGGGAATCAGCACTTCGAAACAACTTCGTAGGTGTATACAACGTCTACGAAGCCGCAAAACGCACTGGCGTGAAGCGTGTCGTATTCGGAAGCTCACAGCACGCAATTGGCGGCTTCTACCAAGACGAGCCGTATAAGTCTATCCTCGCTGGAAACTACGATGGAATCGAGCACGGAAATTTCAAGAAGATCGACGAAACTGTTCCGTTCCGACCCGATGGCTATTACGGCGCCTCGAAGGGTTACGCCGAAGGACTCGGGAGCTTCTACAGCGAATTTCATGGCATATCTTCGATAAACATACGAATCGGCTGGACCATCTCAGATGATGACCCGACAGTGGCCGCTGGTGGATTAGCAATGTGGTTGTCACACCGTGACACCGCTCAGATACACGTCAAAGCAGTCGATGCGCCCGACTCCCTGATGTACACATTGGTATTCGCTATGAGCGACAACCACTGGAACATTTTCTCCCTCGATAAGGCGCGAGAAGTCCTCGGATACGAACCACAGGACAACGCAGGGCAGGTTCTAAATCTTGAAAAAGGACTGTCACAACGTGACGACACCGACTTCAAGCAACACGAAGACGATCCGGAGACTTACTAGGGTCTCTAGCATAGGAAATTACCGGCGATAACAACTCGCCTCTATGCTACGATTTTTTAGTTAGGCATTTACGGTAGCGTTTAAACACGAATCCTATAATGCCCACCCCGCATGAAAAAACGGGGCTGTAGCTCAATTGGTAGAGCGCCTCAATGGCATTGAGGAGGTAGAGGGTTCGAATCCCTCCAGCTCCACCAGAAATTTAAAACGCCGACTCACAAACGAGTCGGCGTTTTTTTTGCGCCAATTATTTGAATACACTATTCTTCAGTCTTATCCTCACGGGCAGCTTAGGGCGAGGTATCAGAATTCTGAAGATCGTCATGGTCAAAACAAGAAATACACACCAATAATCAAACACTGGAGTGCAAAGTGGCCAATATCCGATCCAACGAGCACGCCATGTACAAGATCTAATGCCAGAAACGTATAACTCAGCATCTGACTGAATTGCCAAAACTTGGGGCATAACGATTGCTTTAGATCAAAGCTTAAGCCGACGACTACGGTTATTGATCATTGGATTAATCGAAATCCGAAAAAAAATTGCGCATACACCTCATATGGAGTTAGTCTGATTGGGAAATGATTTTTCTTAACACACAACTGACCGACTGCCTCTGTTGCTGTACCACCTCTGAGGAGATGGCACCCTAGGATCGCGCACAAGCACGCAACCGGAACGCCCACCCTCGCTAATCGAAAGCGGGGGTTTTTTTTTGGCAATTACTAATTCACAAAAATACATCAATCAATGACAACTGACTCTCTTTCAGTAGAGAACTCCAAACCGAACGCTCTCCGACCTATCTCCGGCCAAACTTTCACCGGCATAGTGGTCGTACTCCTTAGTCTCATTACTGCGCTATTTATTTCACGTATTGACGGTGAAGTAGCTGCAATTTGGATACTTGCCAACGCATTCGGTCTAACTCTTCAACGATCACGTTTTTGCTTCGCATCTGCATTCCGAGACCTTTTCCTTTTTGGCTCTGGCCACAATATGAAAGGCATCATCATAGGGATGGGAATTTCAACGATCGGCTTTGCAGCGATCATGCATTGGATCATCCCGAACCCCGCTGCTGGATTACTTCCGGCTGAAGCGCACATCCTTCCGGTCGGACTCTCAGTAGTAGTCGGTGGTGTTCTGTTCGGTGTGGGAATGGTTATCGCCGGCGGATGTGTTTCCGGTTCGCTATACCGAATGGCTGAAGGTTACGTAGCTTCATGGGTTGCGATCATCGGAGTCATCATCGGACTTGGCGCACTCACGCTCACCTGGAACTGGTGGTGGGCCTTCTCTATCTCAAACGAACCGAAAGTATGGCTCCCATCTGTAGGTAGCCTCGGTTACACCGGTGCAATTGTCATCACACTGCTCGGACTTGTTGCTATCTACCTTCTTGTAACTTTCATGGAGTACAAGAACGGGCTGTTCATGCCACACATCAATAAGAAGATCATCCCTGCCCTGAACTTCGATGATCGTGTTCGAGCAACTCTCGATCCTGTGTTCAAGCGTGGATGGCCGATTGCTATCGGTGGAGTAGTACTAGGAATTCTCGGCATCATCATGTACACCATTCATATGCCCCTAGGCGTAACTGGTGAACTGATGCGAGCATCACAACTAGGTCTCGGTTGGATGGGTGTTGATGTACCTGTACTCGACGGCCTGTCGACTCTCGGTGGCTGTACTGGCAGATCCGGTGAACCGGGACTCCTCGGTCACACGTTCGCCATTACCGTTGGACTTCTACCCGGCGCACTAATTGGCGCATTGTTTGCGGGCGAGTTCAAGCTTCGCCTTCCAACCCAAAAGCGTCGTTACGTCCAGTCAATCACTGGCGGAGTAATGATGGGTTATGCATCGGGTCTCGCAGTCGGCTGCACCATCGGTGCGTTTTTCTCGGCAGTTCCTTCCCTTTCCTTGTCAGGATGGGTGTTTGGATTAGCAATGGCCGCCGGGGCGTTCACAGGAACGCAAGTGATCAAGAGGATCGGTTGAAACATGCCAAAACTTATCGAAGTCGATCTTCGTGGCGTCCCGATGCCTCAGCATCTGCAACGGGCCACCAAAGCCGTAGCAAGCGCTGCCGAAGGAAACGAAGTAATGCTCACGACTGATCAAGAAGTCGTGATCAAGTACGTTCCTTCCGCTGCCGCTAAAGAAGGGCTCAAGATGCGTATGTCCATGCCAGACGAAAATGTCTGGCGAATCACATTGTCGATAGATAGAAACAAATAACTACGAAAGAGAGACAGATATATGGCTGATGATCAAATACCGATTTTGGATGTGCGTGGAGAAATCTGTCCATACCCAATGTTGAAGACAAACGAGGCGCTGGATGGCGACCATAAAGGCGTTGTAACTATCGACGTCCTTACTGACCACCCACCTGCACTGTCGACCGTCCCCCCCCAAGCTATGAAGCGGGGTTACGAAATTGAGATAGATGAGCTAGGTGCCGGCGAATGGCGCATGAGATTATCCAAAATTTAGTTTCTTAGGAGAAACATAATGATTGTTCGTTCCAAATTTATACAATTGATCGCACTATCGGCACTCGTTGTCGCAGCTGCGGTTATTGCAGCTTGTTCGTCTACTGAAGAAATTGTTGTCGACACCCCTGCAGAAGTCGAAGCATCTAAGAAGCTCGTAAATTCCGACTGGATGCTAGAAAACCTTGATAACGACGATGTTGTTGTTATCGACCTGCGTAAAGAAGAAGACTACGCAGCGGGTCACATTCCGGGTGCACTGCGACTAACGCCTAAAACCGTTTTCCAGCAGGAAGACGAGAATGGTGTAGCAGGTATGCTTCCAGCTGCCGCTCACATTGCAACTGCATTGTCTGAGCTGGGTATCGAGCCTAGCGATACTGTTGTGTTCTACGACAGCAATTCAAACCTGTGGGCAAGCCGAGCTCTTTGGGCTATGGATGTTTACGGTCACAGCGACTCTAAGCTTATTGATGGTTCGTGGAACTACTGGAGCGCAAACGAGCTCAAGACATCAACCGATGTTCCTGAGATCACTGCATCTAGCTACGCTTTCACTGCAGCACCTGACCTCAGCATTATTGCTGGATGGGAAGAAGTTCTGGAATCAGTCGACGACCCTTCAAAGATCGTTTGTGACACACGTTCTCCTGAAGAATTCTCGGGCAAGGACGTTCGAGCCGCTGCCGGTGGTCACATTCCTGAATCCGGTAATGTGAACTGGACCCGTGCTGTAAACGAACAGGGCGTATTCCTTCCTGCCGCTGATCTTCGAGAGATCTACGAAGGCGAAGGCATTCAGGGCGACAAGGTCGTATTCACGCTTTGCCAAACTGCTGTTCGAGCAACACACTCATGGTTCGTTCTGCAGGAACTTCTTGGATACGAAACTGTGAAGGTTTACGACGGATCATGGACTGAGTGGGGCAACAGCGCCCTTCCAATTACTACTCGATAGTAATTCGTAAGTTCTCAGGGCCAAAGAAAACGGTCGTTCAGTCAATAAAGAAAACGCCGACTCGATTGAGTCGGCGTTTTCTTTATTGACTGAACGAAAAAATCGATCCCGCCGATTCACCAGCTGCTTCTAGCCGTTTTTTTGATCCTGAGTAAATATCATCGGCAAGGCAACCCTTCTTGCAGCAGCGACTTTTTGAGCCATACGTGCAGGGTTAGTGTGCATACCGGGATGACTCAACGTGAACCTGAACAAGAAATCTGTTCGGCTCTCACACTGCCCCAATAGATCATCCAGATTCGGTGAAAACTTCACCCTTTTACCGCTCGCCACAGCGAACTGGTTAGGAGTGAATAATCTAGGATTCAACTACGGTCTAATGTTCTCGGCATCAGCGGATCAATCATGGCAGTAATGTTCAAAAACTCCGGAGCCGACAAAGGGCTAAGCGGCTAGCTTGCATCATTCGTAATCGACCGAAGATTGTGCTTGGTAGAAAGAGTTATAGTATCGACAGCCAAAGAACCGCAACTTGAAGCCGTTTCCGAACCGGTTACAGCTAAGCAAAATGGATACCAAACTGTATCCTTCCCGTGAAATCGTACTATCTGCACAATGTTGCAAGTGCGAATAAAGGATTAACCCACTTGTGGCGAACGCTTTGTAACTGGAGAGACTGATGTCTGATTCGGAACTATATTCACCTTCGGAATCGTTCGCAGCGAACGCTCACATAAAGAGCTTCGATGAATACAAATCCGAGTACGATCGGTCGATCGCCGACCCTGACTCCTTCTGGGCAGAAAAAGCCTCCGAATACCACTGGTTCAAAAAGTGGGACACCGTCCGAGAGTTCAACTACGACGTCCGTCTAGGCGAAGTTGATATCAAGTGGTTCGAAGGCGGACAAACCAACATCGCCTACAACTGTCTTGACCGTCACCTCAAAACCCGAGGCGAACAAACTGCCATCATCTGGGAAGGCAACGAACCCGGCGAACAGCGAGAAATCTCCTACAACGAACTTCACGCCGAAGTTTCCAAATTTGCGAACGTCCTAAAGTCGCGCGGCGTAGCCAAAGGCGACCGCGTTACGATCTACATGCCCATGATCCCCGAGCTGGCAGTAGCCATGCTCGCCTGCGCCCGAATCGGAGCCATCCACTCCATCGTCTTCGGGGGATTTTCAGCCGACGCCCTTGGCGATCGCATGGCCGACGCCACTTCCACAATCCTCGTCACCTGCAATGGCACCCGCCGTGGCGCAAAGCCACTCGAAATGAAAACTGTCGCCGACGATGCAATGATCATCGCCGAAAAGCAGATGGGCAAACCAGTCGAAACATGCATCGTTGTCGAACGAATCAAAGGCAGCGTAGGCGTTGAGCATGACATGAAAGACGGTCGTGACGAGTGGTACGCCGACGTCATGGCAAATGCCGACCCCGTAAACGAAGCCGAGCACATGGAGTCCGAAGACCCGCTCTTCATCCTCTACACATCAGGCTCAACCGGCAAGCCCAAAGGCGTGCTCCACACCACCGCCGGATACATGGTCTACTCCGCGCAAACCCACAAATACGTCTTCGACTACCACGACGGAGATATCTATTTCTGTACCGCCGATATCGGCTGGGTAACAGGCCATTCCTACATCATATACGGGCCGTTAGCCAACGGAGCAACGACGCTCATGTTCGAAGGGATTCCTACCTATCCTGCTCCTGATCGCTTCTGGCAAATCGTCGAAAAATGGAGTGTAAACCAGTTCTACACAGCTCCAACCGCAATTCGAGCTATCGCTGCTCTCGGTGATGACTACCCAGACAAGTATGAAATGCCCACTTTGAAACTGCTCGGATCCGTTGGTGAACCGATCAACCCCGAAGCGTGGCGCTGGTACAACACTCACGTCGGAAAAGGACGTTGTCCAATCGTCGATACTTGGTGGCAAACCGAAACTGGCGGAATCCTTATCACACCTCTCCCAGGCGCAATTCCAGCCAAGCCGGGTGCCGCAACTTTGCCGTTCTTCGGTGTTGAACCTGAAATCCTCGACCCAGAAACCGGTAAGCCGCTCGAAGGCAATGGCGTATCGGGCGTGCTGGTGTTGAAGTCGACTTGGCCGGGTCAGATGCGCACTCTATACGGCGATCACAAGCGCTTCAAAGATACGTATTTCGATATCTACAAGGGCTACTACTTCACTGGAGACGGCTCGACACGTGATGAAGATGGCTACTACTGGGTCACCGGACGTGTCGACGACGTTATCAACGTCTCAGGACACCGAATGGGCACAGCCGAAGTCGAAAGCGCTCTCGTGCTGCACGAGGCAGTCGCCGAAGCAGCAGTCGTTGGATTCCAGCACGACATCAAGGGGCAAGGCATCTACGCATACGTGACTTTGAATGTTGGTCAACAATACACAGACGAACTCAAACAAGTGCTTCGAACTCAGGTAAGACAGGTCATAGGGCCCATCGCCTCACCCGACGTCATCCACTGGGCACCAGCCCTCCCCAAAACTCGCTCTGGCAAAATCATGCGCCGAATTCTAAGAAAAATCGCCACGGACGAAATCGACACAATAGGCGACACGTCAACACTGGCCGATCCTGAGGTTGTGGATGACTTGATCGCCCGTAAGGGTAAGTAGCGCACATTTCTATCTCATTTAGAAACATCAGTCATAATGGTTGCCGCATCAGTCAAATAACTCGCCCGGTTCTTCGAATCGCCGGCTGATCTCATGAAGTTGCTTGCAACAGTTTCCAGTCACACTGATTTCCGCTAATTCGAAGTACGTAACTTAACAACTATGAGGCGAGAGATGCCAGATTTCTCAGGCGTTAACTTCGCAGGGACTGCTGAATAACAAATTGCCCGAACAGAATTAAAAAACATTAAACCTCGTACGGAATATTGCTCAGTCTGGCAGCTTCCTTCATCACGCTCTCAGTCAGTTCACGAGGATTTTGGCTTTCAAAATAGAGTGGGGTGCCGAATCTGACAGTGATCCTGGTTCGAAACGACGGGATGGTCCAATTTGGTGTAAATGGAATCCATTTTGTTATCCATTTTCCAACCGCCGACTGCTCTAACCCTCGGCCTTTGCGGTCGTATTCAATACCCACTGGAACGATCGGAATTTTAAGCTCGTGCCCCTTTTGCTTTAGGTGGCGGGATTCATAACGCTTCAGAAGGCCAATTAGGCCTTCTTCGATCGAATTGACTGAGTCGTACTGGTACTCGCCTTGTGTGAACACCGCCGTTATCAAGCGCCTGTCGAGACGGTCTTCAACGTCATTTGCCAGTTCCACAGCACGTTTTCGAGGGTTTTTAATTCCACTTTCTTGCCAGATAACAGTACCGATAGCTGTCGTCATTTGTTTCTCAATAAAATTAATTACCGAGTTATGCCCAAATGAATCAGTTGATACGAAACTAACGAACTCGCTGTTCGCTTCGGCTAGAGCAAACACATCTGCGGAGGTCCGGTGCACTGGCGCCAGCATAATTGGCCGTATGTTGGGTATCTCGCCTTCGACTCGACTGTGTAGCATCAGTGCGCGTTTAGCTACAGGAACAAATCCTAACCGAATGGCGTGATAATTAAATCGCCACCAATTTTCTTTGAGACCCAATTACTTCCCTGACGCACGTTTTATAGTGCCTACGTTACCCGTGGATAGAAAACGTTTACACCCTAGTTCGACCTGTAATTCTATCGCCAAATTAGTAACTAATTCAGGTCTACTAGGACGAAATACAGAAACAGCATATGTATGCATATCGGCTAACTATTTACTCGTAGATACAATACACCCCATGACACAAAATCTCACCGACAAACCCAACATTCTTTACATAATGGCGGATGAAGCAATTGCCGAACTTATGGGAGCCTACGGTCATCCGGTGGTGAAGACGCCGAATATCGACAAGCTTGTTGAAAACGGTGTTCGATTCGACACTGCATATACCCCGTTTCCACTTTGTGCTCCGGCCCGTGCAGCGATGATGACGGGTCGGCATGCTTCGAGCATTGGGGCTTGGGACAACGGCGCATCGTTCGGATCCGATCACCCAACTTTCGCCCACTATCTTGCTCAAAACGGATACGACACCGTGCTCAGCGGTAAGATGCACTTCGTAGGCGCAGATCAACTTCATGGATACAGTCGCCGACTAAACACCGACATCTACCCAGAGGACTACAAAATGGTCCGATCCGAGTGGGTTGATATGAAAGAGTCGCGAGGTGAAGACTGGGTCAACATAATGGAGAACCGCGATCGATACAACGCCTCCAACTACGGTCCTGATGCTGTAAAGGTTGATGGTCAACATGGCGATCTTGCGTTTGATCAGGAAACACACTTCCGGGCGTTGCAATATTTGAACGCCCGAGGTAATAATCCCGAACCGTTCATGCTCACGGTTTCGTATCACCACCCTCACGAGCCATTCTGGCCACCAACAAAGTACTGGGACATGTACGAAGGTGAGCCGATAGATATACCGGAATTCCCAGACAATCTCGAAGAGACCCGGTCGATGATGGACACCTGGCTCAACGCCTATCACGGCATCACAAAATTCGATCTGCGCAATCCCGAAAGCCTTTACCGAATGCGTCGGGCTTACTACGCACTTATGTCTTACGTTGACGACCTGGTAGGCGAACTGATCTCCAGCTTGGAACGGTCAGGGCTCGATAAAAACACAATCATTATTTTCTCCTCCGACCATGGCGACATGCTTGTCGAGCGCGAAATGGTTCAGAAGAGAGCGTTCTACGACTACTGCTCCAGAGTCCCATTGATCATCAAATATCCCGACAACCGAAACGCCGGAAAGATAGTTCGTACGCCTGTGACAACTATCGATTTACTGCCAACAATGTGCGAAATGACAGGCAGTGACGCCTCGCAACCACACGACGGCGACAGCCTGCTACCGCTTATCGAGCAAGAAGATCATGACCGGCACGTATTCGTCGAAGCACATGAAGTGGTTGGCGTTCCTTGCATCATGGTTCGCAAAGCCGACTGGAAATACAACTACATCCACGGTCACGAGCCACAGTTGTTCAACATGAAAGATGATCCCAAAGAATGGAATAATCTCGCCGGCTCAACAGATCATGTTGAAGTCGAATCTGAATTAAAAGCGCTGATACTCGATGAGTTCGACCCTGACGATATGGCTGCCGAAAACCTCGCAAGTATTCGTCGAAGGGCGGTCATCAAGGACGTGATGGATAAACAGGATGTAACTTGGGCTTATCGTCCTGAATTCGACCCACGAAGAAATGTTCTTACCCAGCACCTCCCTTAGAAGAGCGAGTGCTGGTCCAGTTCGATTCTGAACAGGTCAGTTCTGGAAAATTTCTAAATCCAGTGATGTGTTGAACTGAATATCTCGAAATCACGTAGGCACGGTCAATTACTGACCTGAAACTGAGAGGTGCCAAATGATTTCTATACAGAAATTCAGTTCAATAGTGGCTGTGTTTACGATGCTCTCATATTCGCCTCACCGGATCCGGTTACAAGATCACAAATCGACTCTTGCTGGCAATTTATAAGTAAGTACGTAAGTTCCGTTTCAAGATAGCTTGAAGACCACAACGTATTTGAACAAATAGAAGTCCTTGCCGAACAACGCTGTGGGTACAAAATGTACGATATATTGAGGTTAACTCAACGCATATATGCAACATAAGCCACGCGAAGATCTTTAGCTTTTATCAGGCTTTCACTTGATACACAAACTACGAGTCCCGGCGACAGATAACTAAATCTGACTCGCCGAGAATTCGATCTTGTCGATACATTCCTGCAGGCACCAGCGCTGATCTTTCTGGGATTCAGATCATCTCTAGAGTTTGTATTGAACCAAAACGTATTATCCTAAAAGTCACCGTGAACAGCTCGAAGCTGACGGTGAATCATGAGTGCCTCCCTATCTTTGAGCATACGGCTACGTATTAAAGACCTGATGGCTATCAGGTTCTATCCTAGTGAATCTCACGCACCAAAGGTTTTCGCAAAGCTGATATCGCCGTTACAGTGATTGCATGTCGAAATCACAGAACCGAACACACCTACTCATCTCAGCGCTACTACTGCTGGTAATTACCGCTGCAGCCTGTAGCAGCGAAGCCGAACCTGAAAAGGTTTCGGTCGCGAACACTGGCGACTTCGACACCTGCGAAGGATTCATCACTGCCGAACACATCGAAGGCGAAGCCGATACATCTGGCTTAGTCGATCGAGTGCGCGTGCTCGACGTAGCATCGATACCGGGTTTTGCAGAAAGCGGAGCCACCGCAAACTGCCTTATCGAAGTGTTCCGCACTCTCGATGGATCCGATGACACGGCACCGGGAGATTCGGTAACTCTTTCACTTGTTCGGTTCGAAACAAACGAACTCGCAAAGAGGCTTTACAACTCGACACTTGCCGCCGCCATTCTCAGTGCCGAGCAAGTTGGAGATCTCGCTGAAGTACATCAGGATGTTGTCGGCACCGATTCATACCTTATGGATGTCAAAGCGGGCGGAATTGGTGCGATCGTGGTCTATGTTTTCGACTCAACTTTCATATCTATGAGTTCAACAACTGACGATGAAAACAACGCATTATTGGATGGTCAAGATTTAGTTAACGTTGCTCAAGGCGTGCAATCCCGTCTGCCTTAAGTTAACAAAGTGCTACAGCAGAGCATGGCCAAAATTCTCTAGCTAACTATCTGTCATTCCGAAGTCAGAGATATTTTCGTTCCGATCGAATGTAATTTGTTTATCACAAACAATATAGTCAGAGTGAAACTGCCCCAGGAGGATTTCGACAGGATCAATGAGCTAGCACCACCCGGCACCAACGTTGCTGATTACTATGAAGCTAGCTCCGAACCGAATGCACACCGCTTCTAACCATTTACTGAGACCAATACGAATACATGCCAAACGACAAGCAAAAAGTTCTTATTACAGGCGGCGCCGGACTCATAGGTTCGATCATGATCGACAAGCTCGACGATAAGTACGAATTCTCTTCGCTAGACCTACGCGAAGCCGATCGCGTCAAGTCGACGGTTGCAAACCTAGATGATATGGAAGCGATTACGCCTGCATTTGAAGGAATCGACACTGTCGTTCATCTTGCAGCCGACAGGTCACCAAATGGATCGTGGGATTCAATCCTGAAGAACAATTTCGTCGCAACGTACAACGTATTCGAAGCTTCGAAACGTGCTGGAGTGAAGCGAGTTGTTTTCGCCAGTTCAAATCACGCAGAAGGTGGCTACTACCTCGATGCTCCATGGAAAACCGTGATGGACGGCGATTTTCACCTACTCGAACAAGACAACTACGAACTGGTTACTGAAAGGCACATGATTCGGCCTGACAGCTACTACGGAGTCGCTAAGGCGTACGGTGAGGCGCTTGGCAGCTATTACAACGATTACCACGGGGTAAGTTCGTTCCACTTGCGGATCGGATGGGTGCTAGAGCACGACGATCCAACGTTCTCGGGATACGCCTTGTCGGTGTGGTTGAGCCATCGAGACACTGCACAGTTAATGGATCTTTGCATTAGTGCGCCAGAATCCCACAAGTACGACATATTCAACGCAACTTCTGATAACACTTGGAAGATATTCGATATCGATCACGCCAAAGAGGCGCTCGGCTACAAGCCTGAGGACAGGGCAGGTTCCGAATTCGCACATCAGGAATATAAGCGCAGCGATTAACGCAGCGACGGTTAAATGGTCAGAATGGTTCGCCGTTCTGATAGTAGTAGGTGGAGTAGCGAAACTAAATGATCTGGTTACGAAGTTCTGTTTCACCTTTCCAGAGTCGACCCAAATTATCGTTCAGAATATCGATAACACGTTCTTCATAGAGTCGAGTCTCACCACCGGTGTGCGGTGTGATTATCACGTTCTCCAGCTCCCAGAACACCGATTCCTTTTCGAGCGGTTCGTTCCAGAAGTGATCGATTCCAGCTCCTGCAATTTGACCTGATTTCAGAGCGTCAGCCAGAGCTGGTTCATCAACACACTGCCCTCGGGCAACGTTGATCAGGTATGCCGACGATTTCATCACCTTAAGAACATCAGCATCAACGATGTTGGTTGTTTCTGGCGTTAGTGGGCATGTCAGCACAACAAAGTCAGCTTGAGAAACGAGATCATTCAACTTACCGGGAGTCACCACTTCATCGGCAGGACCTACGGCAGTGGAAGGGTCGCGCTTAGTAGCAACAACCTTCATGTCGAACGCTTTTGCGAAACGTGCTAGTCGCGACCCGATAGCTCCCATGCCGACAATCAGCATGGTCTTGCCTATCAACTCATCTTCGCGCTCAGTAAGGTCGCCGAGCATTCCACGCCAAGTGGTGCTGTTCTGATTGTCACGACCTGTGTGAATGTGACGGTTCAAACCAAGAATCAACGACATAGCATGTTCTGCAACCGCATTTTGGTTTACGCCCGATGCGTTAGCGAGTCGAATACCACGCTTCTTAAGTTCGTCGAGTGGAAACTGATCGTAACCAGCACCGATTGACTGAATGTATTTCAAGTTCTTCGCTCGATCGAGCAATGCGTTGTCCCAGAATCCAGAAACAACGAATACATCAGCGTCTTCGATGCGATCCATCGTTTCATCGGAGGACCAAGTCTGGAAATACTTCACCTCGGGGGCGCGGGCGGCATACCGCTCCTCCATCCGGTATGCAACGTGAGCAAAGTGAACATTTGTGTTCGCTGCGGACGGAAAACCTTCAGACATAACTTCTCCAATAAACATGCAATATAAGTAGTTCAGCAACTATTATGGTGTTCGAACGGGCCACATCATACCGCCCATTTTCGCAAACAATATTCCATATGCCCGAAAACATAACAATAAAAAACGAATTCGCCTCAGTAACGCTGTCACCTGAAGCCGGAGCATCGCTCCGGTCAATCAAAGTAAACAAGAACGGCAAATCATACGAACTTCTCTCAGGCGGTAACAATCCACATGATCCTACGAATCTTCCACATGGTGAAGGATCATTCATAATGGCACCGTGGGTGAATCGTATTCGTGATGGGCGACTTGTGACTCCAGACGGGATTCACGAACTGCCAATGAACCAGCCTCCGCACGCTATTCACGGAAACGTACGAGAACGCGTATGGACTGTGAAAGAAATCAGCGAGAGCTCAGTAGAACTCGAAATCAAGCTCGAAGAGCCATGGCCGTACGTTGGCCATATCGAGTACTCGATTTCGATGCAAGGAAATTCCCTTGTTCAGACAATTCGCCTGATTGCTGGCAATAACGAAACTCGCTCGTTCCCAGGAAGCGTTGGATGGCACCCCTGGTTCAACCCAACTCTTGGTACAGACCTGGTAACTGTCCAAGCTGATGTAAAAAGCCAGTGGAAATTGAAGGACATGGGAACAGCGTCCGGCAAGCTCGAAGTAACCGAAGTGACCACTCGCCTCCAGAACGGAACGAAGTTCGCTATTCGTGAAGTAGATGGATGCTTCTTGATGGACAAGGGCGGAAAAGCCGTAATTAGCTGGCCAGAACTAACTATTACAATGTCGGGATCAGAAGAAATCACTCATTTTATGTTCTTCTCTCCAGAAAACGCTCTTTGCGTTGAACCACAGACATGCACTGTCGATGCTGCTCAGCTTGCTAATCGCGGCTTCGAAGACACTGGGCATGTTCTTGTAGACCGTGACAACCCATTGATTGCCAGCACTACTTGGAGTTGGGATTAGCGAGGAAAAATTACCTCGAACCACAATACGACGGCGGAGTCAGCCATATCCATAAGCGGACTATAGTTCGCTTATGGAAACAAATCAGTTTTCAAAGGAATATATCTTGAGATAGCTGCGTTGACGCTGTTCGTTATCGTCATGCTCACCGCAGCCGCGGTCGCTGTGCGAAAGACGTAATTCAAAAGTCTGAAAAATTAGCCTCACCAAATCGCCCTGACAGTACTACAATTCGTGATCTCGTTCGCATATCGATGTTTCAGACTTAATAGCGAATGAATCTTAGCCAGCAGATCCGAACGATCAGGTAATCATGTCTACAAATACGCTTGCACACCTTCTAAACCCATCGTCCAAAACCGATGATTCGATCATCATACCGGGCGGCCCGACTCTTTCGTACGCTGAGTACGGTGAAGAAATCGAGCGCGTAGCAGGCTTGCTGGCAGGCGTAGGCGTAAAGCCGGGTAGGCCAGTATCAATCGTTCTCACCAACAACCTCGAATTCATGGTGCTGTTTCTTGCAGTCGTCCGGGCTGGAGCTGTTGCAGCCCCATTGAACTCGGCATACACCGTCGATGAGTTCAAATTCTTCATCGAAGATGCCGACGCTCAGCTGGTAATCGTCCCGCAGGGAGCGCATCTAGGTCGTGATGCCGCAACTCAGCTCGGTATTCCCGTTCTCGACGCTTCGCTCGAAGGCAGCAAGCTAGTCCTAAGCAATAGCGGCGGAAATCTCACTAAGTCGGCGGATGCACAGGCTCCTTCCGAATCAGACGTAGCCTTGTTCCTTCACACATCAGGCACGACTAACCGCCCTAAGGGCGTTCCGCTAACGCACGCCAACTTGATGAAATCGATCGGGAATATAAAGAATCACTACGAACTGACTCCTGAAGACACTTCGATAATTGTAATGCCGCTATTCCACGTTCACGGTCTTATGGGTGCATCGCTCTCGACTCTGAACTCTGGAGGAACGCTCGTAATTCCTGAACGATTCTCAGCGTCAGCATTCTGGGGATTGCAGAAGGACTACTCAGCAACATGGTACTCAGCTGTGCCTACTATTCACCAGATTTTGCTTATGCGAGCTGATGAGGACAATGCTCCAACTGAGTCGTTCCGATTCATCCGGTCTTGCTCCTCAGCTCTCGCACCGGCCGTGTTTGAACGCCTTGAAGCAAGATTCGGTGCTCCGGTTCTGGAAGCCTACGGAATGACCGAGGCTTCTCACCAGATGTCATCTAGCCCAATGCATCCAGGCAAGCGAATTCCTGGCACTGTCGGTCAGGCAACAGGCGTTGAAATCGCAATTATGGATATGGCAGCCACTGGTCAGCTTCAGAAGACTGGTGACATCGGCGAAATCGTCATCAAGGGCGAGAACGTGATGCATGGTTACAACAACAACTCAGAAGCCAACGCTGAAGCGTTCGTTGATGGATGGTTCCGGACTGGCGATCAGGGATTCTTGGATGCAGAGGGTTATCTTTCACTCACGGGTCGAATCAAGGAATTGATCAACCGTGGTGGTGAGAAGATTTCACCGCTTGAAATCGATGGGATACTTCTAAAGCACCCTGCTGTAGCCGAAGCTGTTTGTTTCGCTGTGCCCGATGAAAAGTACGGTGAAGTAGTTCACGCAGCAGTCGTTCTAAAGGGTGACGCCAATCAGGAAAATATTCGTGCCTACTGCCGAGAACAGATGGCAGGGTTCAAGGTTCCTGACGTTGTGTACATCGCAGATTCTTTGCCTCGAACAGCTACCGGTAAGATTCAGCGACGACACATGGTCGCGGCGTTCGCCGAAGACAAGTAACCTGCCGCTGCGGTGAAAAATATTGAGGGGATGTTGACAGACCGATCGCGTGTTTTGAGTTTGCTGGTAGCTGTACTGATAACAGGATCCTGACTCAGGTTTTGGACTGAGTATGTTCAGCCTCAACGGTCTCTTTCCACGCAATCCCAGCTTGAGTTGTATTTTCTATAGCCATCATCTGCCGTTTTGTCGCTACTGTTCCGAAATCAAATCACGAAACAGCCCCATATCGCCCTCGTTGACGATAAGCTAGGTCACCGTTCTTAGAGTTAACTATATGGTTGCATGAAGCTCGTATTCCAGATTATTTGGGTAGCGAGTCAATTCCATGCAGCTTTGTGATGATTTCGGAAAGGTTCTCTCATGCTGTTAGGTGTTGCGGGTCTGGTACCAGGTGACTGGCGATCAATCGACGGGGCTGTACTCGACAATGTCGCCGAACATGGATTCAAGACTGTCCAAATTAGAGTCAGTGATCCGCAGTCCATGAAGGACACCGACGTCAAGCGTCTAAAATCCATGTTCGAAGGACGTGGATTCGAAATGCCGCAGACCGTTGGAAACTACGGTGGCAAGCTCATCGCAGAAGACGAAACCGAACGTAAGAACGAGATTAAATTTGTAAAGCGAATGGTCAACGTTACATCTCGTCTCGGCAGTCCTAACACCTACTTGCGCCCAGGCAGCCTTAATCCAAAGGGTGGTTGGATGCCTCACCGATTGAACCACTCGGATGAAGTATTCGATCGGCTCGTCGACAGCACGAAGCAGATTTGCGCCGTTGCTGAGAACGAAGGAATCATGATGGCGGTCGAGGGCGGCACAGTTTGCCCGATTGATTCGCCTCAGCGAATGAAGGACCTCATCGACGCAGTTGGATCCAAAGCGCTTGGACTCAACATGGATCCCGTGAACTTCGTTGGGTCACTAGATATTGCATATGACACCACTTCGCTCATCAACGAGTTCTACGAACTTATTCCAGATCGTATCGTTGGTTGCCACGCGAAAGACTTCACAGTCGTAAACGCACTTCTTCCTCACTTCGAAGAAACAATTATTGACCAGCCAGAAAGCTTGCTCGATAACGAAGCACTTCTACTCGGTCTACAAAAAGTCAATCCAAATGCACATGTTCTTGTTGAGCACCTGCCTGACGATAAGATTCCAGTTGCTGCAGCGGGAATTCGCAAGGTTGCCAATCGTGTCGGAATTGAGTGGGACTAGTAATAGTCTCGATCAATTATTTACGTGCGTCGAAGCTCGTTGTAAGGCACTCTGAGCTTCGACCAAATGACTATCCTCGCACAGCGAAGTGCGCAGGTATATCAGGAGCCTAATCATGCCAGCCGATCTTTCCGGCAAGCGAATAATCATCACTGGTGCTGCTACAGGTATTGGTCGGGCGACAACGTTACGCGTATCGACATCTGGGGCAAAAGTCGCCGCTTTCGATGTGAACGATACCGATGGCGCAGTAACGATTAACGAAGTCAATGAAGCTGGCGGTGACGCTCGGTACTGGCACGTTGATGTCCGAGATGAACTCGCTGTTTCAGGCGCAGTGGCTGCTGCTGAAACTTGGCTAGGCGGCGTTGACGTTCTGATTCACGTTGCAGGCGTACTTCAGGGTGCGGCTATCGAACTCGACGAGTTTCCTGAGGAAATTTGGGACACCGTTCTCGACGTAAACCTGCGCGGCTCGTTCACTATTTGTAAATACGTAACTGGCGCTATGAAAAAACAAGGCAAGGGTGTGATCATCCTTACCGCTTCAGGTGCTGGTGTTCACGGCGGAAGTTCTTCACTCGCATACGGTTCGTCCAAGGGCGGAGTTCACGGCCTTTCACTCGTTATGGCAGACCACCTTGAGAAGCACAACATTCGTGTGAACGATGTTCTTCCAGGTAGTGTTGCAACGCCTTTGAAAGTCGCCAATGTCGAACAAATGCACGAAGCGAGCGGAAAAGCAGGGAGCCTCAAAGACAAAATCGGGGCGCTTGTTTCGCCTGATGAAATCTCGAAGGTCTACGCATTCCTAGCTAGCGACGAAGCCGGCATGGTCAAAGGCAGCGTAACAACGCAGTAGTTAATTACTCTGGCTCTTCAAAATTTGATCTATTTCACTCACTGTTTGAGCAACGGTGAGATTCGAGTTGACGATGATCTCAGCAACTTTGTTTTCGTACGAGCCACACATATCATCGTAAATAGAGCGAAGTGTCGTTTCTCGTAGCCTGAGATCATCTGCTCGTGATGCATTCCGGTCGGACACTTCCTTTCTGCTAGGAATAAGTACGATCAAACTGATCTCAATAGGCGACAACAGCAACATTAAATCTAGCTAAATCGAGTTGCCGCTGAGTCTCATCACACCAGCCTATCTCAAGGTTTCGGAAACCATATTTTACGAACTCTCTAAACGAGTCGAACTATAGGCGATACGAATCAGCTGTATACGAAGTCACTCATTCCTCGGCAACAGTAGATTTACCAGCTTCTGACAGGCCAGTTATCAACAGAACGCGATGTTCTACCAAGCTTGTCTACTACTGCTTCGCTGTGTCTCGCTTCTCCCAGCCGGGTCTGAACATTCGTAAGAAGTTACTCTTGCCGTACGGATGCTTTTTAGCTTCCTCTTCGTTCAGTGTGACTCCGATACCCGGCGTAGTTGGCATGGTGAGGTGCCCATCTTCTACACGGTGGAATCCTTTCAAAACATCTGTCACCCACGGCTCTAAGAAGTCGTCAAAACACTCTTGAATGAACACGTTGGGCGTCACCGCATCGATATGAAGTGCGACCATAGTTTTGAACGGACTTTCAGCGTTGTGAAGAGCGATTTCAGCGTGGTGCGCTTCTGCGATTCCTGCGATTTGAAGTGATCGCCAAATACCACCGACTCCCAGTGGCTCTGGATTAATGACGTCAGTCACGTTGTGAGATAGAAACTCTCCGAACTCGTGAATAGCGTGCATTCGTTCACCGGCGACCATTCGAACCGGAATCCTACGCGCAACTTCAACGAGTGCGCTTACATCAGTCGATAGCACTGGTGTTTCAAACCATGTTACTTCGTAGTCCTTCAGCCAATTACCAATCTCTATAGCGGCAAAGGTGCTAAATCTATCGTGCGCCTCGATCAAAATATCCACGTCGTCACCAACAGCATCACGAACAGCACCGATTAACGCCTTGGTTTCTTGGGTCTCTTTTCGAGACAGCTGCATGTGCGCATCGCCGAAAGGATCGAATTTGAGAGCGGTGTAGCCCTTTGCCACGACTTCGGCTGCTTTTGCAGCGAATCCTTCTGGAGTTCGTTCGCCCGAGTACCAACCGTTTGCATAGACGCGAACGTTGTCACGTACTTTTCCTCCGAGCAGAGCATGAACCGGCACACCAAGCGATTTTCCTAATATGTCCCAGCAAGCCATCTCAATTCCAGCCATCGCCGGAGTAACTTTCAGGAAAGCAGTGAGATATAACTTGTGGAATATTTCGTGTATGTTGCGAGGATCCATTCCGACGACGAGATGTTTGACCTCTTCGATGGAAGCAACACGAGGCTGAGTTTCTGATCCGCCTGTGGCTTCACCTACACCGATCAGCCCTTCATCAGTTTCGACCACGACGAAAATCCAGTTCTTCCAAGGATTTCCAACTACGACAGTTCTTACGTCGACGATCTTCATTCTGATGCTCCAACAATATGCACACGGATAACGGGGCTCACTGCAAGCCGAGTCGGCGAAAGTTTACTTCATGAGAGTGCCCTGATGTGGCTCATAATTTTCCATGAACAAGACTACAATATCGATTCATATACAACGTGCGTTTACGCTGAATAAATAATTCAAACAGGCGACTAAATTGGCGATACCAGTGCAGTCTAAGGACAGCTTGTAATCCCACGATTAGTCCGAACGATAAAGAAGTTGCATTCACACTTCATAGAGTCGAACTGGATATAAACAACGCCAAGACAGATGTATTCGTAAAGAGTCTCCGTGATTCGGATGGAATCTCTGATGTTTATTTCTTCTGGTTACGCCGATTACGAAATTTATTAAGAGCTTGAAATTGACGAAAATCGTGTTGGGTGACTCCTTAATACCATCTGCGCAGATCTCCACATTGATGAGAAATAATCTGTAGCCCAACTAGTACAGGCAACACTTCTGTACTCACAAGAAACATCTCAAGTTTCTTGTGGGTATTTTCTCGAATTGGTCTTATCAGAACGTCCCAATTTTAGTCGGGGCGCTCTGCTCTTAAGCCGATATCATCCGCAGATGTCAAAAAATCACGCTGAACTAATCGCCAATCTACCGAAAGATCCTGATGTAATCGCCCCAGATGGCTCTGAGATTCGCCTTATGGAATCTCTCATAGACGGTTCAAGCAGGGTTCACGCACTTCTGCGTCCAAGAACAACTACTCATGCGGTCCATCATCTGACGGTTGAGGAAGATTGGTATTGCGTCGAAGGTAAAGGCGAGCTTTGGCGAAAAGATTCGAACGGCGAATCTGTTCAGGAACTATCAGCAGGAACTACATGTGACATTCCGCTTGGAACAATATTTCAGTTTCGAAGCACAGGCGAAGTACCACTAGCAATCGTTATTACGACTACGCCACCGTGGCCGGGCGATCACGAAGCAGTCAAGGTGGATGGCAAGTGGGATCCAACGGTTTAGGCAGATAACAGTCCCCATCAATCTGAATTTGATTCAGTATTTCGCAAATACTACGCATTCGGTTAGTTCAGTCACGGGTTCCTCACTCAACATTGCCTTCTCCACAAGGAGAAGGATTTTAAGATGTGCTTCATTAAATCGAGCCTCTCCTAAACTTCCTCAACAATTTCTTCACATTGCCTGAACAGGTTCCACACATTCATTTTCTAAATTTGGTTGTAGGCAATCAACTCAGCCGGTTAGCCGGCAAAGGATTTAGAAAATGATCACACGAAAAATCACTCTCGGCGTAACAGCAGGACTTCTTGGCGCATTCGCTCTCGCAGGGACCGCATTTGCGGATGAAGCACCAGTCGATGGCAACTTGCACGATTCAGTAAAAGATCGAGTAGCCGAGATTCTTGGCATCGAACGAGAATTTCTCGACTCGGCAATGAGCGCTGCACGTGACGAGAACCGAGAAGCCAAGCAGGACGAGCGACTAGCTGATCTTGTCGAAGTGGGAAATATTACTCAGGAACAGGCAGACGAGATCGACGCTTGGGAAGACTCCCGTCCAGAAGTGATGGGAGATCTCAAGAAGCTCGGACGAGGTCACGACACTGGCGACGACAACAGCATTGAGGCTCGACTTTCCGCCCTAGTAGAGCAAGAAGTGATTACTCAAGCTGAGGCAGACGCTGTAACAGCTTGGAACGAAGCCAAGCCAGACTATCTTAATGACCTACGTGAAAAGATACGTCCAGCAAGAGATAACTATGGCGATGGTGAACGTGACGGCCGACGTGGTCGACATGGACACGGTCGACACCACCGTGGCGCACTTGAAGGTCGTGGACCCGTCGGATCTGGACTACGTGATATTGAACAGCAAGCTCCTGCGTCGGGCACCCATACATTATTCACCATGCCAAACGGATCAGAAATAAACGTCTAAGCTCCTACCTTGCAGGCCTCCAAACGTGAAAGCACCCATCGAGTTATCAAGGGGTGCTTTCACGTTTGGTCGATGGAATACGCAATTGAACTACGATATC
>Ga0308019_10000650_pt1 | contig 21578 bp, 14 predicted proteins | sample Neamet284_FD_203135 | JGI IMG/M metagenome (GOLD analysis project Ga0308019, IMG submission 203135) | Marine microbial communities from water near the shore, Antarctic Ocean - #284 | ecosystem: Environmental > Aquatic > Marine > Unclassified | place: Southern Ocean | collected 2014-10-01 | reverse complement strand
TTTCAGGGATTTATTTTTGAAGGTGCTGACCTGCCTCAGGATTTATCATTCTCATTTATGCATGGAAAGTCACAATTGAATGGAGGTAGCTCTGAATTACCTAACAGTCTAACAGGAGGGCGCATACACAAAAATATTAAAAACCACTTCGTAAGTATTAATGGTGTCCGAAATCAAACCTACTCTGATATTTCAGCTCGTGAGTTTATCGGATTTAACTTAATTACGACAGAGTTCGAATTTAAACACAAAGATAAGTTGACGCTTTATGGTGAAGTTGGCGCTGGAAATTATTTCGCGCCTGGTTATGAAGAAAAGTGGGGTGAAGCGATTGATGTAAGGCTTCAGTTTAGCGAATCTATGACACATTTTCCATTTGAAATACGGTACTTCAGAATCAGCCCTGATGTTATTAATAACAATGGAATTTTCTGGAACACCTCCATTAATGAATACTCTCAAAACAATTCACAAGTAGATCCAGGTCAAGCTCCACTGTTGTTTCCATTTGCCAGTTCACTGACATCCATTGGGCAGATGACGAACAACAGACAGGGAATTATTTTAAATACGGACATGAAGTTCGGTAGCAATAAATTAACGTTAGGTTATAGTGCTGCAAAAGAAATTAAAGGAGTGTCCGAAAGAATAACGTATAGCCATCCAGCAAATTCTCTTGCACTTTCAAGATTTTGGAGATGGGGATTCCCTGCCAATGTTGGACCTTACTCTAATTTAAACAAAGTTTACAGGTCAGTCTATGAAACAATGCTGATCACCGATTCTATATCAGCAAAAGGGTTTAACTCGTTAGAGATAAGCTTTAAAACTCATACCAAGCTATTCAATAGACAATTGATGTTCTATTATTTAGGAGGCTTCCATAGTGTTCAACGTGATTTCAATGCCTTACCTACATACTCAGAGGAGGCCTATTTGCAAAGTTACAATCACCAATTGGACCTTTACTATGCTTTGTCTAAAAATATTACTCTGTGCAATTATTTTGGTTTTGACATTATCAAAGGAGGGCAAAACACTGAAGTAGATATAAATACAAATACCCCTAAAGATCAAGTAGGTTCAAGTTATGCCATAGGCCTGGATATAAAATTAGCTCAAAACACTGGGTTTTATATTCGTCATCGTTGGATGAAGTATCAAGATTATAGTTTTGAACTAGACAAATATCAAGGCCAGGAAACGACTGTTGAATTAAAAATATTCTTTTAGAAATGAAATATATTTCACTCATACTTTTAGCAACAATTTTTTCTTTTTCTGGTTTCGCCCAGAATGGGAAAAAAGTTCAATTTGTAGGTGGTGCTAGATCACTGATTACAAATTCCAACTTCAATGCTGAGGGTGATTCCACAACAGTACCAAGACATTCAGGTGGGAATGCTTTAATGGACCTGGGATTTAAAATAAATCCAAATGAGAACACAGAAATTCTCGGCATGGTTAGAATTAACAACGAATTTGGCGGATTTTGGGGTGGTGGAGTAACATTCGATGTTAGACAATTATACGTTCGAGGAGTTGCTGGTGGTATCGTTAGATATCAAATTGGGAACATCAATTATAAATTAACTCCGTATACATTCTACAATCACAACCAAGATATCCTTACGTCTTCAATCGGAACAATGCAAATTAAGGAAGATGTTATAAATTACGAATCGTTTTACAAAGACAATACCTGGCGTCAACAAGGTGCTTCTGCTAATTTTGGATTGCTATTCCCTAAAGTCATTCAAGAAATTGAGTTTAATGGATTCATAACACGATTAAATCCTACAAATTTCGCCAGTGTCCTCGAACGACTTTATGGTGGTGGGAATACTGTGATTAAACAAAGTAAACACTTGACGTTGGGAGTGAACCATGTCAGCGTCTTCGATTTAAGTGGAACAGCTGCTGACACAAACCTCTATAAAAACAACGTAAGTTCACTTACTTACGATGTACAATTTAAAAATGACAACTGTACTTTTGGCTTGGATGGTGAATCTGGAATTAGCTTAACATCCCAAAGTGATTATCCAGATGATGACCTTACAGATTATTTCGTTCATGCTAGGATATATCTTAATTTAATCAAACCAGGATTGAAGCTTAACATTGGATATATGGACAACGGTCCAGATTTCAGAAGTTTTGGCGCTCAGTCAAAGCGTGTAAATTTCAATCAAGAGAACACCTTTTACAATCGGTACACAAACGCACAAGTTATTCGTCCCATCTCGATGTATGACATGTACAATGACCCTGGTATATATAAAGATGGGATTACAGTGGGAGTCATGGACTACAATCCTCTAATAAATACAACATTACCATATGGAATTGCCTCATTCAATAGACAAGGTGGGTATATAGGCGTGAACTATGCCGATAAGAAAAAAATAGTTGAAGCTGAAGGCAAGCTGTATTTTTTATCGGAAATACGAGGTCAAGGGACTTCCTATTTAAAGTCTTTCTTGATGGGTGATATACAAACTCAACTGCATGCTGAGAAGATCTGGAGTGGAGATAAAGAAGTAACCTTACAGCTTGGAATGATACATCAGCAATCCACAAGAAATGGTGATTTTGCGTTTCAAAATGTAGACCTTAACTCTACAGCTGTCAATTTAGGGATTGAAGGTGAAATTGTAGACCAGCTTTACCTCATGGGCAATGTATTTGCTTTATGTGCCTTGGGAAATGATCAGATTCCATCTAGAGATTCCGATGACATGATCATCAATTACCAAGGATATGAGGTTGAAGGAAGTGAAGTGAATATATCGGGCGGACTGAGATTTAATTTCTCCAAGAAGATTTATTTGGCAGGAATGTACGAATGGAACTCCTACAACTTTAGTAATTACGATCCATACAGTATTCAGCAAGTGTCATTGTTTTACGTTATGAAATTCTAGAAAAATGAAATATAATTTATTTTTACTATTGCTACTTACAGTACTGTTCTCGTGTAGAAAAGATGAAGAAGGTATCTTTGAAGGACCCGATCTTAATGATGTATATGGTGAATTTAGTGTATTAACATCGCTGGAGGTAAATCAACCTAACGTTGATTTCGCAGATGGACAAACTGTTTTTTTTACTTGTGAACTCAGCAAAGTCATTGATTGGCAATTGACCATAACAGGTCAGACAAGTGGTGCAGAAAAATTTATAACCGGTACAGGAAGAAACTTAGATGCAGAAAGTTCTACTTGGTATGGGAGTACAACAAATTTTCCTATGTTTAAATCAGAAATTTGTGATGTTCTTCTAACATTTAATGGTGAAAATGATACACTCTTCACATCAGTTACTGTTGATCAACCTAAAACAAATAATGGTTTTGTTATTGCCGACTTTGAAACAGGGTGGAATTCTAGCTGGACTACATTTATTCAATCTGGTACAGGTATGGATTTTAATATAAAAACGAACGACTCTGCTCCCAATGAAAACTCGTATTACAACATGGAAGGCATGGTAGATTGGGATTGGTTGACTGGCTTAGTAGACTTTAATGCCTCGGCATATGGATCTACGACAATTCCTCTGTCTGAAAATGGAGACAATCTTTATTTTAATGCCATCGTCTATGGCGCTCCTGGATTGCCTAACAGTCGTGTTTTATTTAGGTTTGATGAAGATGAAAACGAAGATGGCTCGTTCAACGTAAGCAATGAGGACCAATTCGGTTATGAAATTATTATTCAATGGGAAGGATGGCAGTTGATCACGGTGAGGTATGCAGACATGGTCGGAAATGGCAATGGAGGTAATATTCACAATCCTGACAAATTAAATAAGGTGAGTGTACTCCACCTTGCTGACCCCGCTTCAGGAATGGCAAAATCCGGTATAGATTATCTAATATTTACAGAAAATGCTCCACTTCAGCCGTAACTTATTCTTATTTCTCACCGCTTTAGTGTCTTTTGCAACCTTTTCTCAAGACACCTTGTTGATTGATGCAGCCATAGTAATGGGCAATGAATTCAAATTTCAAAAAAAGGGCTTATATGAGGGGGAATTTCGTGAAGAGTATAACATTCGGGGATTTACTCAGCTTGAAATATTTAATGAAAGTCTTGCTGACTTTTGGACGACTGAAAGTGAAAGATGTATCTCAAGTAGTTTAGTGCAAGAAAAAAGTGAGAAAATTCTCAATCTAAAATGGAACAAAGACCAAGATGGTTGCGACTGGGTAGGAATGGGGTTTGGCTGGGATGGATGGAAAGCAAAAGATTTGGCTTATGTCGTGGATACTCTAGCTATAGAATTACTGGTTCGTTCAACTGGAGAAGAATTCACCAACATACCTTGGGCGTTCTGTCTTGAAGATTATAAAGGTTCTCAAGCATGGCTAGGATATAACACATCATTTTTAAAATCACAATCAATCTCAAAGGAATGGACGAGAGTGCAAATCCCACTCGCACTATTCCCTTATGAAGAAGATGAACTCGATGCTACAAATATAAAACAACTACTTATTCAAGTTTTTGCAGAAGGAGAAATCGAAATCAAATCTGTACAATTAATTTCATTTATTGCAAAGCAAAAGGAGAAAATAGAAGCTAAATATAAAGATTTTATTATTGACGGTGATTTCTCTGATTGGTCTAACGATTTTAAAATATTTGACAACCAACAATTTAACATTGCTTATTCGGCTGATAAATTGTTTTTTGCTTTTGAAATTTCTGATAGTACTTCAAGACAAAATAGCAAAACAGGAAGTAATCTATGGGATGGAGATGCTATTGAAATTGCCTTTTCAACCAATCCAAATGCAGATAAAGCACGTAAATTCTTACTGTTAAGCGATCAACATATAGGAATCAATTGTGGCGAAAACCCATATGTATGGAACTGGAAAACCAACCAAATCTTAGAAGGTGCTGAAATAAGTATAAAACAAAATGAAACGGGATATGTTGTTGAACTTGCTGTACAGACAAATCACTTTAGAAATTTTATGCCAACAGAAGGAATGGAATTAGATCTTGAAATTGCCATTGATGAGGGGACAACAGATGGTCGTAACACTCAAATTAAATGGAATAGCAAAGATCAAGATGGGTTTCATCAAAAACCTGCCTTGTGGGGCATGCTGAAACTTTTATAAAACAAACTAATCTTTAGTGTTTCACGAAAGATGTTCTTGTGACCTTCCCATTTACCAATTTTAAATCAACAAAGTACATTCCTGACAAAAGACTTGAGATGTCAATCTGTGTCTTTTGTAATCCTTCAAGAATTTTTTCTCCTTGTAGGTTATAAATAACATATTTTTCCGATTCTACTTTAGAAGAAAACCGGATAAAGTCTGAAGACGGGTTAGGAATCACTGTCACATTGGGGTCATCTATTTCATCTACACCTACACTTTCCTGATAAACTCGAACATAATCTACTAGCATAATTGCAGGGAAAGGTGTTGAAGCGCTTGGGGCACCTGGCCAATTCCCGCCAACAGCTAGATTAATAATAAAAAAGAAAGGTTCATGGAATTCTTCCTTTGAAATTGAATTAGAACTGATATCAGCTTGATAAAACATCACCCCATTTAGAAACCATTGAATGGTCAATGGAGACCATTCAATACTATACACATTGAATTCACCCGCATCACAGTATACAGAATTCCCTAAATATTGATGACCGTTGTTATTAAAATGGTGGGTTCCGTGAATGACCAGCTCGTTGTTAATGTGCTCCATAACATCAATCTCACCGCATTGTGGCCAATTAACGCTGTTAATGTTGGAACCGAGCATCCAGAAAGCAGGCCAAAGCCCCTGCCCTATTGGAACTTGTATTCGAGCCTGGACTCTGCCATACTTGAAATCAAATAGACCTTGTGATTTGATTCTTCCAGAAGTATAGTTAGCTGTTCCAAGTTGCTCCTCCTTTGCAGTAATTGTTAAATGTCCGTCATCCAGCATAACGTTTGAATTACTATTTGTGTAGCTCTGCAGTTCGTTGTTACCCCAACCCCATGATCCCTGACCTGTGTCATAGGTCCATTTTTCAAGATTTAATTCAGAACTGTCAAATTCATCAGACCAAACCAATGTAAACTGACCATATGAAGTAAGATGCACAAAACAAAATAACAGTATAAAATAAAATTTCATTATAAATTATTTAACACGCATTACCGAAAGAGGCTAGAACCTGTAAAATATCAGCCACCCCAACATTTCCATCCATGTTTAGGTCGTGTATGCATCCAACACTACAACCAAATTCACTAAGTACAGAAAGGACATCGCTTACAGCAACAACACCATCATTATCAACATCTTCAGAACATCCTGCTGGCTGACATTCAGAGCATGTCCCCCAAGTATCAACTATTGTAATGGCTCCAACTGTAATTAATCTGTTTGCATATGAAGCATAATCTGTTACTGGTGCACAAGTTCCAGCATTTTGCATTTCTGCTATTAAGCCGACTGTTTCTTGTTGTGCCCATCCATCTGTACAATATATATATTCAAATGATCCTGCGGCTAAACTAAATGTTCCTACCCATATGCCATCGCCATCTACATCAGACAGTGCATACGTACCACATGACCACCCCTCCGAGGGACCTGTAGCAGCAACCGCTCCTGGTGAAAGTCCTGAACAATTCATATCCACTGTTAAGTTGACATCATACATACATGAGCCATTGTCTGAAGGCGCAGATGGATCATAATTGTTTGCTGTTGAGTCTGTACATCCTGGATTCGCATTTGTTCCACATTCTCCACAGGTTCCATAAACGTTCGTTACATCTCCGGAGCCTGTGAGCCACAATCGATTTGCATAAGACCAATAATCTGTTACAGGGGCACACGAACCACCATCTACCATATCTTGAATTAGATTTTCAAGAACACCATCTATCACTAACAAATATTCCATGTCTGCAGTGGGTGCTGGGTCAAATGTAAAGGTCCAAGTACCATCTCCATTTGGTGAAGCCACTGGCCCTCCATTTGGAGCCCAGCTCCACCATGGACCAGTCATTCGGACTTCTGCCCCACCATCACATACCGTTGTCGTAACAGAAAGCGTTGTTGATGAATAAGAACATGAACCATCATCAATCGTTGCATTTGGATTGTAATTGTCGGCTGCAGGATCTGTACATCCAATATCATCTTGATACACACGCACATAATCCACCAACATCACTGCAGGGAATTGAGTTGAAGCATTCGGCGAACCTGGCCAATTCCCTCCAACGGCAAGGTTGATTAATAAAAAGAAAGGTTCATGAAACTCTTCTTTAGAAACTGCACTAGAACTGATATCCGTTTCATAAAATATCACGCCATTTAGCATCCATTTAATACTCGAAGGAGACCATTCAATGGCATATAACTGAAACTCACTTGCATCACAATCTGTGGAACCTGAAGAATATTGGTGTCCGTTGTTGTTGTAATGATGGGCTCCGTGAATGACGGTCTCGGTATTAATATGTTCCATCACATCAATTTCACCGCATTGTGGCCAATTTACATCGTCAATATTGGCACCTAACATCCAAAAGGCAGGCCAAAGGCCTTGCCCAACAGGAACCTGAATACGCGCTTCAACCTTCCCATACTTAAAATCAAATAAATCTTTTGATTTGATTCTCCCTGAAGTATAGTTTGCAGATCCAACCTGCTCCTCATTTGCGGAAATTCTTAAATATCCGTTATCCAGCATGACGTTGGATGTATTGTTGGTGTAATACTGGAGTTCATTATTTCCCCAACCCCATGAGCCTTGACCAAGGTCATAATCCCATTTAGAAAGGTTTAACTCTGAACTGTCAAATTCATCAGCCCAAACCAATGTGTACTGACCAAATGAAGTCAGATGAACAAAAGATAAGAAGAGTATAAAAGGAAATTTCATGTTAAATAGTTGACAAAAAAAGATCGGGAAAAAGCTTCCCGATCTTTTTAATTTTTGTCTATATGTTTAGTCTTTGACAAAAGATACGCTTTTAAATTGATTGTTGCTACTCAACTCAATAAAATACATTCCTTTACTCAATGATGAAATATCAATTGACGCTGTGTTTAAGCCAGACATTAATCTGCTCCCAACGGAATTGTAAATCACATAGTTGTAATTGCCAGGCACATTTGACAAGGAAATCCTGTCTGAAGCTGGATTAGGGTAAACTTCAAACGTGAATTCAAGACCTGAGATTCCAGCCTCACCATCACAATTCAAACAAGTGTTGTAAGTGTTTTCAATTGCCAATCCATCATTGACAACCCATAGGCGATTTGCATACGAAAAATAATCAGACAAAGGAGCACAAGTAGCTCCATCGATCATTTCCTGGACCAAGTTTTCACCTACGCCATCTACAAATATTTGATACTCGAGTGAATCTGTAGGGATCGGGGTGTAGGAGAATGTCCAAGTACCATTTCCATTGTCGACACCAGATTTACCATTGTTCCAGTCCCAATTTGGGGGACCCACTAACTTCACTTCTGAAACTCCTTCTGGAGAACATATTTCAGATGTGATGGACACATCAGGGTTGCTACAAGAAACACAGCGATCATAATTCACATTCACAGACAATTCATCGGCAGTGAGCCAAATTCTATTTGCATAAGACCAGTAATCTGTGATGGGAGCACACGACCCTCCTTCAACCATATCTTCAATTAAATTTTCTTGAACACCATCAACGACAAACAAATACTCCATATCTGTTGCTGGAACTGGGAGAGAAACTGTCCAAGTCCCGTCACCATTGTCAGAAGCCAAAGGCCCCGCATTTGGATCCCAACTCCAAAATGGGCCAGTCATGCGAACTGTGTCCGGCGTTGCTCCACATACATCAAGGGTGATGCTTAAGTCGTTCGTAGACACACAATTTCCACACTGTCCGTAAACATTTGACACATCTCCTGAACCTACTTCCCACTGTCTATTTGCATATGACCAGTAATCTGTAAGAGGAGCACAAGAACCGCCATCTACCATTGCTTGAATGAGATCCTCCTGAACGCCATCTAAAACCAACAAATACTCCATGTTTTCAGTTGGAGCAGGGTCAAATGTAAAAGTCCAAGAACCGTCTCCATTATCTAAAGCAACTGGCCCAGCCAAAGCATCCCAACCCCACCATGGACCTGTCATTTGTACTGTACTGGCTTCATCACATACTGTGGTAGTCACATATAGAATCGTAGCTTCATTTTCACACGAAGCACAAATTGCACCACCACAATCAATGCCGGTTTCGTCTTGGTTCATCACACCATCATTACAGGTTCCTGGCAAAGACTCCCCTTTATAAAGATATAAATTGTCATACCATGCGTTTGACAAATTAGAAGTAAGATGTATCTGAGCCAAGTCACTTGTTGTTAAGTTACCTATCACAAGAGGCCCCAGAACTGTGATATCAACATCGACAGAAACCCAAGATCCAGTGGTTATTGCTGGATTCGTTCCATCATTGAAATTAACTTCTAAACCAGTGGCTCCATCTTCAGTAGCATTACCTGCCCAATCCACTAATTTTAAGTTAAAAACTTTTCCTATCACATTCATTTCATCTGTATAGAAATCAAAATGAAGATGTGTGAATGCTGAGGCATCGATTCTATTGTTCTCAAAATTGATTCCTTGGCAACCTTCACCCAAATAACGTTGTGTTGGATTGCCCGCAATCATTTCTTCTGCTACTGCAGGAGAAGAACCACACAAACCAAAGTCAAAATCATCAACAACAACATCCGTATAAGCATCACTGTAAATCGAGATCACATCGGCTGGCTCTCTGGCAGGTGGTGTTGGTGCTGAAACCATTGGGCCTCCATTCACAACAACACATTCCCCATCTACACATTCTTGTCCATCCGGGCATGTAACATCCGCACAAGGATCTGCGATGGCACTACTTGCAACAGTCACATTTGTTAATGTAACTGGCGCATCTAGCGTGGTCACATACAATAGGAATGAACTATATGTATTGACCCCTTGAGCAGGAATGTCTACTGAGTAAGATGCCTCAGCTGTTCCAGTCACGGTCACAGACGTGGTGGCAAAACTAGGCTCAGTGTCAGGGTATGGATTATACTCAAATTTGAAATACACATCAGTGTCAGTTCCAGCAGTTGCTCCTGTAAAAGTTATTTCGCCACCATCTGAAAAGCTTAACGGATAAAAGCTTATATCTTCATTGGCAAAACCTGCCCATCCTTCAGAGCCAGCAGGATTTGTATATGTATATCCATCAAGTGTTGTCCCACCAAATAAACCTGAAAACAAAACTTCTGTATTTGTCACTTGAGCATATGAAAATACAGATGCACTCACAAAAAACAGAAGAGCAATAGCTTTAAAATACGAATTCTTATAGGTCATAATTAATAATTTATTTTATGATATGTACATATATTGTAAACTATACAATAAGTAACTAAAACGTAAATATATTATTAAATATACAAGAACTGTCGCTATACCAGAAATAATTCACACTATTAACTGTAAAGGGTAACACTATTCACAAATGGCTCCAAAGCCAGAAAGTATAAGTAAAAGATCTGAAGTTCCAGCAAGTTGATCTCCATCGAGATCTCCCAAGCAATCCGATCCTGTAGGAGTGAATAAACAAGACCCGTCATCATCATTTGCCATCTCGTTATAGTTCGTCGCATTTGGATACATGCATCCTAAGACTAAGCTTGAGCAGGCTTCACACTGCCCGAAAATATCTGAAGGATTGGGCGAGTCAACAACCCACGATCTCTGAGCATATGTTGTAAAGTCCGTTACTGGGGCACACACACCTCCTGCCAATACATCGTCGAGCAAGTCTTCCTCTACTCCATCAACAATCCATAAATAATCCAAAACATCCGTTGGAGCTGGGTCGAAAGTCACAGCCCATGTACCATCTCCATTGTCAGTTGCAAGAGGTCCCACAGTTAAATCCCAATTCCACAAAGCTCCAGTCAGCCTTACTTCTGTGGCAGTAGCTAAACATAAATCAACTGTTAAGACAAGAACAGGTTGTACTAAAGCACAATCGACACAGCTATTAAAACACGTCGTTGTGAGGGTTTCAGAAACTCCCGAGCGAGAGTGGATTCTATTAGACCCTCCCACGCCATTGTCAACTCCACAGCCCTGATTAATGAAATCAGCACTTTCTTCCCCAGTATAGCTTACGATTCCATCAGCATAAGGATTGCCGTTGTTAAACTTAAACTGAAGATCAGCGGCACCACTAACGTTGGTCGTAACTGTGTATACTCCGTCGCCGTCATCATCGCTCATTAAGACTGCACCTGCTTGCCAAGCGGGCGAAGTGAATGATCCCACTAAATAAACCCCGGCTGTATCAACTGAAATTTGGGAAGCATCAACTGAGAAAGTAATGTCTGCAGAATCTGGATCGATCACACAGGTTTCGCTACATTGACCGAAACACGCTGTGACAGAAAACGCAGGGTCATTATCAATAAAAGAAAACGAGCGATTTCCACCGCAGGTAAGTTCTTCCCAACCATCTGCACCATTTTGGTATTTAAACTCATAGCTAGTTGCTTCAAGCGCTTTCGTGATAGACCAAGATCCGTCTCCATTATCTATCATCGGTTCTCCTGCCCAACCATTTAAAGAACCAGCCACATACATCCCATCGTCCGCTACTGTAATATTTTCAGTTAAAACAGTCAAGGTAACTTCAGTTGTAATTGCAGATGTACCGCAAGCTTGGCATGACCCGTAACATACTACATCTAAAACCGCATCCGCATCGGTGACATCGAATGCTCTGTTGTTATTGTCGATCGGATTTCCACATGCAGGAGGAACAGTCTCTGCAAAATCCCAAGATGAACCATTGAGGTATTTCCATTGAATCGTAGTGTTTACATCTACAAATGCTGTATGCGTAAAAACACCATCACCGTCATCATCTAGCAATTGAGAAGCACCCGGCGCCCATCCTTGAAAAGATCCTGCTATAAACACTCCCGCAGGATTTGCCCCTTCTTCCGTCATATCGACTTGAAAAGTAACTGAAACTTGTTGAGCTGAAAGACTGACTGCAAATAGGCAAGTAATAAAGGTGAAAAACAGCTGTTTCATCGTAAAAATATTTGAGGTTTACTTCAAATATAAGTGCTTCGTGTACAAATTACACTAGTTATATCGAGATTTTTGAAAAAATAATGCGTAGATTTTCGGCTTTAAAATAAAATAATTATGACGAAGCAAGAAACAAATTACAGCGCGCTCACAACCCTGACTACAGTATTCTTTTTTTGGGGGTTTATTGCCGCAGGGAATAGTATTTTTATTCCTTTTTGTAAAAATTATTTTTCATTAGACCAATTCCAGTCACAGCTTATCGACTTTGCCTTTTACCTCGCATACTTTTTAGGTGCATTGGGCTTATTCGTTATTGGATCTCAAAAAAACAAAGATATAGTAGGCAGTTGGGGCTATAAAAAGAGCACTGTTTATGGTCTTCTTTTCTCCGCGCTCGGAGCTGGAGCTATGATTGTTTCTGTTTATTTGAACACTTTTACAGGAATGCTTCTGGGATTATTTATTGTCGCACTGGGGTTCTCTCTCCAGCAAACATCTACCATGCCTTTTATGATTGCTTTAGGTGATCCTAAAACAGGCAGCAACAGAATTAACCTGGGAGGTGCCATCAATTCATTGGGGACAACATTGGGACCAATCATTATTGCTTTGGCATTATTTGGATCTGCTGCTGGAGTAAATGATGACATGATCGCTTCTTTAAGCTTAAGCAAAGTGATTGTTTTATATGGAGCCGTGGGTTTATTATTTATCTCACTTGCTTTAATTTTAAGCAACTCGAAAGGCGTTCCAGCTGGGATTTCTGAAGAAACTCCTGAGAAAGCAAACAAAGCTCTCTTAACTCTTCTAGCGATGACGTTTTTACTCGCAGCTTGCTTCGTTCCTGTTTTCAGCAGCTACAGATTCGAGTTCTCAGACGTTGAAATGCCTGGCATTGAGTTGACACGTATGTTGTGGCTCGCCGGAGGTCTTGCGGTCATTGTCATCGGAATTCTTTTTGCACACTTTAAATCATCTCGCAACGCTACAGGATGGGGAGCTATGAAGTACCCACAACTCACTTTAGGCATGCTCGCTATATTCGTATACGTAGGGGTCGAAGTTACCATCGGATCTAACCTCGGGGAATTTTTAAAGCAGCCTGAGTTTGGTGGTTTTGAGTCATCTCAGATTACTCCTTTTGTAGCGATGTTTTGGGGGAGTTTAATGATAGGTCGTTGGGTGGGAGCCGTAAACGTTTTTCCTTTGACGACTATGCAGAAAAACATCCTGAAATTCGTCGTTCCGTTTGTTGCTTTCGGAGTCGTTATGGGCGCCACATACCTCGCCGGTTATGACATCTCTGCACTGAAGTGGTACTTCCTTTGCATCTTAGTCCAAATAGCTGCATTCTTCCTCACGAAAGATAAACCCGCCTTTACACTCAGTATTTTTGGGCTTATGGGACTTATCTCCATCATTGTTGCGCTCAACACAACAGGTCTTGTCGCAGTGTACGCTCTTCTTGCTTGTGGACTCGCTTGTTCTATTATGTGGCCATGTATCTTCTCTTTAGCGACCGCGGGACTTGGAAAGTACACCACGCAAGGGTCGGCATTCCTCGTAATGATGATACTCGGTGGTGCGATCATCCCTCCTATCCAAGGGAAACTTGCTGATATTGAATCTGTCGGAATTCAAAACTCCTTTGTGATCGGAGGACTTTGCTTTGCATACCTAGTGTACTACGCATGGTTTGCAAAAGGCTCACTCAACAAACAAGGAATAAATTTCGAGTAACAAGAAGCTGCCTCAGGTGTGAGTATTAGCTTTTCTTTTCAGAGAGCTTTCTGTTTGAAATCCGTTTCATTGCCTTCTCTGCGGCGTTACACATCGTGATCTCTTCTGAGTAACTGTGAGCCAACATCTGTTTTATCGCATCTAAAGCATCTATTCGCTCTTTTTCTGAATTCATAAATCTTTCAGTCAGTCGAATTGCGATGTAGTGCATGCCTTTTTTTTGGTCTTCATCGAATAGGATCCCTACACCTAGATCAAACAAGAGTGGGCTAAATTTTACCCATTCCACTTCGTTGATTTTTATCTCTACAAGAATTTTCAGAAGCTCTCTGTGAACTGATCCATCTTTTGAAGCATGAAGGATCTCTATTAACGGCTCAACTTGAGGTTCAATTAAATTCGTGTGCCTCAAGAATATGTGGTGAAGTACCCAAGCGGCTTTCCTGTTTCTGGGTTTGGGATCTGTGCAGGCAACTAATAATGCAGGTACCCAAGTTGGATCTTCAGGCGCATAGTCCGCCAGCGAAACCACTTTCTCTATACCTATTGCTGTTACTAACTCCTCTAATCTTGGATGTGAACTCATCGAAACCTGTTAAGTAATTTTAATCGTTGAACAATCAATTTACAACCAAATTATTTACATTTATAGAACTTTAAATTTAAGGCGAATATTAAACTTAAATTCTAGAGAAAAATACTTTTAATTGAGCAAAATAAAACCCATGCTGCAAATTCCAGACGCACCGAGTTCGATTCAAAAAGGGGTTCCCTTAAAATTGTTGTTGGACAAAGAGGCGATTACTCAATTGGCCCAAAACATCCATTTTGTTTGGCCCGAATTTAACCAATCCTCCTTTATAAGTGAAACATTAAAAGGGTTGAACGATTTAAGTTTGAAAGAAAGAAGCTCTCACATCGCCCAGTCTTTGAAGACGTTTTTACCTCATGTTTACTCCGAAGCCATCGAAATATTAATAAAATCCCTAACGCCACCTCAAAAGAAAACAGAAGGCAATGGATTGGCTGGGATGTTTTATATGCCACACTGTAGTTTTATTGAGGAATTTGGCGGGGACGTTGCTTACAACAACAACATTGATCCGTTTGACATCTCTATGAGCGCTCAGTATAAATTAACCACAAGGTTTACCTGCGAATACTCTATCAGACCGTTTATCGTAAATGATGAAAGAAGAACGCTTCAGCTGCTGTACAAATGGATGAAAGATGACAACCCACATGTGCGAAGGTTGTGCTCAGAAGGAACAAGACCCCGATTACCCTGGTCAAAGAAAATTGATTCATTCATCTCCAATCCTGATCCTTGTATTCCGATTTTAGAACAATTGAAAAACGATCCTGATCTCTACGTTCGAAGAAGTGTGGCAAACCACGTAGGAGACATTGCTAAAGACAATCTTGAGGTAGCTCTATCTTTATGTGAAAATTGGCTCACCAACGCTTCACTTGAACTTAAATGGGTCATCAGACATGCTCTACGTAATCCCGTTAAAAGAAATGTACAAAGAGCGATTGAGCTCCGGGCTTTGGCGAAGTAATGGTCTACTCGACCACAAATCTTTTGATATCGTGGTGCACCCTTCCGCTACTCAAAACGTTAATTTGAAAAACGTAAGCGCCAGAAGCCATTATATCTGACCCTGGCATTAAAGCGATTTGATGGTCCCCTTCATTCATCCTTCCGAGGGTTTTCTCATACACTTTGCGCCCACTGATCGAGTAGATAGAAATCTCCACATCAGACGAAGTCAGGAGATTTAGTGAGATCTTAGAATCTGAAGAAATGGGGTTTGGGGTAATGTCTCCAAGAGAAAACACTTTAGCTGCTTCTCTTTCCAAATATCCAACTCCACTTACGCCTTCGCCTTGAATAGCAACTTCAAGATCGCTCACATAAGATTGAAGATCTTCATCCCAAACCAGAGTAGCTAGTTGATGTTCATAATCGCTCACAAGAGAACCTGAATTTGAATCCCAAAAAGTAAATGCACCATCTTCTTCAGGTGTCATAGGATCTGGGCCATCAGTATATATTGTAGGATTGTCCGATGCTATAGCAACTGCCTCTTGGTGGGGCCAAGTAAATTGTGATACCGCAGAATACGCAGTACTTACAAAGACTTGGAAATGCATGTGTACAACACGTCCAGGATACCACCCAGGCAATATTGAAATAAATTCCACTTCTCCATTGTCATCTGTGATTTGGTATCCACGCATGTACGTCTGTCCTACACTATCAAATGCTGAATATCCTGAGTAATTTCCATCTGCATCACAAGCCCAAAAGTTCACTCTTAAATTAGGCATGGGATTGCAGTTATCTACCCCTACAATACGCATGCGTTGAATAACACGTATCCCGGGTCTACCTTCAGTAATATCTTGCCTGAAGTAAAAAGCATTGTCCGACAAATCGAGGGGAAAAGGCCCCCCTGTTTCAGATGGCACTAATGAACACCCACCTCTTCCTCCTGCAGGGTTTTTTGACATTTTCGACACCGAAGCAGCTGCAACAATAGGGGCTGAAATGATTGCTCCACTGGCTAAACCTATAGAACGAAGGAATGATTTTCTTTTCATAGTTCTAAGGTAGTCATTTATATTAAATTTTACAGAAAACTTAAATAAACATCTCGAATGATGAAGCTCGCTGAACGAATTCGGGAGTAGCGGTCTTTATAAGGATATTATAACACACCGAGAATGCGTCCTATGATTTAAGTATTCTTTTGATTTCTTTGTTAGAGTTTGAAACATTTTGGAGATAATGACAGCATAACAGACCTCAAGTCGGGGGGATTAGAAGTTTCAAGAAGATGTGAAATATTTTTCTTCTTCATTGCATTCGAAGCGAGGTATTGTTAACTTTAAAAACTTCAAGGGTCTTTCAGGAAGTTAAAATATTTTAGAAAATAAGAGTTCTATTTAGTCACTTTTTATTCCTGTTTCACTGATATAAATAAAAATTATGGAGTACCTATTCGTCCTAATTATCTCGATAGTAATATTCACTTTTGTTTTAACAAAGCAGAAACACAAAAACTCTGCTGTGGAAAACCGTACACTAGATTTAGAAAAAACCCTATCTTCAAAAGAAGAGAGAGTCAATACCCAACATCTTATGAAACTCAATTTTCTATTTATTTTTCTATTTAGTATATTTTCATTTTCTGGAGTTTCGCAGACAAGTTATGTCTCTACATGGGGTGATGATCTAAATGGAAATGGAAGTGTTACTAATCCATATAAAACAATTCAGCAAGCAGCAACTTTAGCTACAGAAGTACTTCTTATGGAGGGTATTTATCATGAACAGCAGATGCTAAATGGTTTAAACAACCTTACTGTGAAGCCGGTTCCTGGAGACAATGTTGTTTTTAATGGAACAGAATTAATACAAGATATCTGGATACAACATAGTGGCAATGTTTATAAAACTACGTTAACGAAAGATATTTGGCAATTATTTATTGATGATGAAGAACAAATTATGGCTCGTTGGCCCAATACAACTTTCACAAATGATATTATTTATGATAATGACACGTGGGGGCATTCGCTTGGATTGGATCCAGATGGTGTAGTCAATGATCTAACTGACATATCTGGACTGTCGGAGGAAACGAAAGAATTATCAGATTTTTCGAACAATGATATTTCTGAAGCTATAATTGTGGCTAATTTTAATTCGTTTAGAACTAAAGTTAGAAGAGTAAAAACTACAGGATTAGATACTCCAAATAAAAAATTCGAATATGATGTTATTGGAGAAGGTTATAAAGATAAACATCATTACTATTTTCTAGAAAAGAAATTAGTCTTTTTAGATTCAGATAATGAGTGGTTTTATGATAAAGTAACAAAAACACTTTATGCTTGGAGTGCTAATGGTACAGGTACTGATTTAAATGGGGCACACATTAAAGGTAAAGTACAGACATTCGCTGTAAATTTTACAAACTGTGCTAATGTGACTTTCGAAGGATTTAAGTTTTTTAGCACCACAGTCACGATTCAAAATAGCAGTACAGTGCACGTTAAAAACAATGTATTTAGTTATCCTAACTATTCAAGAAGAATGATCGAAGATCAAGTTTCTCCGTATGATATTTCTCCTTTCGTTACAAACATAGATCAGAATTTAATCACAGGACACTTACCCTCAAATGGATCTAGTACCAATTGTACGTTTTCAGAAAATGTTTTTGAATATACCGACGGAGAAGCATTATTGCTTGGCGGAAACACTCATTTTGTTTCTAATAATTATTTTCATCATATTGATTGGTCTTGTGCAGAAACACAAGGCTTAGGGTTGTCTATTTACGCAAAAGGAGCAGATTTAACCTTCGATCATAATATTATGCATACGCTCGGAGCGTCTTCAGCTTTAAACCTTGGGGAAAGAGCAATCGTATTATATAATGATATTTCTAATACAGGTTTATGTCAAAGTGATGGGGCTATTTTACAAATAACAAAGTCAATTGTAGAATCTACAGAAACGGCATATTACGATGCTACAAATCTGAATAGCCTTATCTTACAACTCTAATTCTAAGACTTTGAGATACTTACTTCTATGTTATGTATCTCCTGAATAGGACTTACTTACTCGGGTACACCTGTTGACTACACATATCATTGTATCTTGTCAGTCTTAAATCCAAAACCATGAGAACTTTATTTTCACTTGTCTTAATAGGCCTTTGCTTTTCTTTATCTGCTCAAGAGACTATTACCTATCCTTATAATCCTGATTCTGACAACGATCAGTATGTGGCTGTTTCTGATGTCTTAAGCTCAATATCTGCTTTTGGAGCAGCGTTTTTGCCAACTGAGATTCAAATTAATGGGGTGGGGTTAGCAGAAGTCATAGGTGAGCTTGTTGACAATCAGAATCTACTTCAAGCTACAGTAGAAGCCCAGCAGGCATACATCACTCAGCTTCAGCAGTACATATCCATTAATGAAGAAGAAGGCCTGGTCTGCATGGGCTCTGACTTGAAGGTTAATGGAGTTATAATTGCAGTACAATACGAACTTTTGGATTAGGAGAGGTTTGTTCACTCACTGAAAGACCTTGTGCGTCTTTGACACCTCTCTCCCACCTAAATCGACGTCCATTCTTGGTGAGGGTAAAGTCACTTATAAACAAAATGTAAGCACAAGGGTAGGCACAGTAAAAAACCAAAACCCCGCTATCTCTATGATAACGGGGCTTTATAATTCTTAGTTGTGACCCTGTAGGGATTCGAACCCCAAACCTTCGCATCCGTAATGCGATGCTCTATCCAGTTGAGCTACAGGGCCATTTTTAACTCAAAGCGAGTTCTAAACGGACGGCAAAGATACTCACGTTCTTGCCCAAAGCAACAATTCTTGGGGTTTTTCACAAAAAGGTTAGAAATACGAAATCCGCAACGGTGACTTGGATTGATCGTCATGATAAAACAAGGCAAACATCCTTTGCAATCACCGATTCGGATCCAACAGTCTTCATACCTGACAAGTATGGAGCCCCTACTCCAGTTTGATTAATATCAATGTTGATATCAATCAAAGTGCTCGATCTCAAGACTGCCTCCCATTTAAGATTCCTTCCACCTTTGGGCTGCTTCGTCTTCAATCAGATTTGGATTTTATTCAGTGCTGATCGTTTTGGGGGAAGAGCCACTTGGTTGAAACAAAGAAGTAACTATTTACCAATACGAATCAAATTTAAAGGGGAGGGAATTCAAAAAGAATCCAGACGCGTTATAAGCAATTGTTAATTAATACTTTATCGAACGGAGAGGTTACGCCTTAAAATATCGAATGCTGACTGTTGCTGGCAATTCTTTCGGGAAAGTTCGAGAGCAAGACTGGTCAATTGAAAGACCCGCTTCAGCAGCCATCGCATCGTAAACAGGCACTTCGACGATATACTGGTCTGCAAAACCATGGGTGGCATCATAAGCTGTAGCAGGCATACCGCCCTGACGATCTGCTGCAGCTTCAGGATCAATGGTATGAAGTTCAACTACAAGAAGACCATGCTCAGCGACATATGGGGCCCAACGCAGAAAATGCTCTTTCAAGCTTTGCTCTACATTCCTAAGCTTTAAACGTTCGCCTCTAAAAGCAAAAGCACCAGTAGAAATGGCTCTATCTGGTCTATCAATAACAGGTCTATTAAAAATACGATTGTGATCTAAGAAAGAACGAACACTCATTAAATCTCCCAAACGGATTTTGTGAACCCTCCAAATATCCATAGCCAGCTGATCCGGATCGCCTATATCTCCCCAAATAAAATGACCCTCTACACCTTCTTGCTGAAAGTGATCCGCTGTAGCAATGAGAGCTTCTTGGTTGAAGTCAGCTCCAACTAACTCTAACGGATGGGTCTCTAAATTTTGGCCTCTAAGGGTAGAAGTTTTTATGACCTCCGAAAGATGTAAAAGCAAAGCTCCATTACCACAACCCATATCACACAGACCTGTTGGTTGATTCTCAAGTGGGGCGTTAAAGACAGATTTAATCACCTCATCTAAATGGGTGAAGTATGCCTTATGAGCACCTCCTGAACCCCAAACATTGAGAGTTCTATCCACATGGATTTCAGGATCACCAGGTTGAATACGCCACAGATAAGATCCGTTCCCGAAAATTAATTCTTTAGACCAAATAAATGTTTTCACATACGAAGTTGTTACTCCATAGGCAGAGGAACGCTTTAAGAAGAACGTTCCTTTATCTGTGTTATCCCATCCTAACAAAATCAATATTCTTCCCCAAGCCTCTTGCTTAGATGCATGCATTTTTAAAACAGCGGCATTGTGATCCTCCCAAGATGAAATGGGCTTGGTACCGTGGATTGTACCCAGAGTTACAAGAAAAGGAGCAACAAGAGCTCCTTCAAGATGACTTTTAATTCGAGACATGATTCCCTCGTCCGGCATATCTCCCCAAGCATCCATCAAAACCTCCATCGACATTAAATCACCAGGAACCAGAGCTTTGCCAGGAGTATTCCATGAACCGACGATACACTCCATCCACTTTCTACCGGCGGCATACGAACTGCTGTGTAGATACCAGTCCCTGGGAGTCTTCCCAACGGCCGGTCTGTAATTTATCATATCTTCAGCTCTTGCCGCCTCAAGCAAACCTTGAGAACAGAGCATTCTAAGAGCGACATTTAAATACCCTGAATTAGCGCGGTATTCAGCCGCAAGTTGATCTACATCTCCAGAAGCATGAAAGACCCTCTCTAAAAGCCCCCATTCGCTAAGAACAGGCACGACTCCACACATTGCTAATCCATCAAGGTGATAGAACAGTTGTTTACGTAATTTTCTTTTTTCAAGTTTGTCCAACATCTAACCTTCGTTTACTTACCCTGAAAGGCACGAACGACAGCTTCGCTATTCACTAAAATCGCGATCGTTTTTGCTTTGAAATACGCCATTGAAATATACTGATGCCCTCCATAAGGGTTATTCTGTCCCCAGCTATTCTTAACAATGAAATATTTATTGCCCGATTGATCACTTGCAAGTCCAGTGATATGCATTAGATGGTCGTCCGTTGTGGTTTGGTTTTCAAAACCCATCTGACGAGACTCCTGAGTCACGACCGCTTCCACAATCTCCTCTTTCCAGAGCTTCCCCTCCTCCCCTTGAGCAGGC
>Ga0308019_10000647_pt1 | contig 21616 bp, 19 predicted proteins | sample Neamet284_FD_203135 | JGI IMG/M metagenome (GOLD analysis project Ga0308019, IMG submission 203135) | Marine microbial communities from water near the shore, Antarctic Ocean - #284 | ecosystem: Environmental > Aquatic > Marine > Unclassified | place: Southern Ocean | collected 2014-10-01 | reverse complement strand
TTACATCAAGAAATGGCCGGTATATTTCCTGAAAATGGAGTGGAATATTTCGTTTCACATTACGATTATTATCAACCAGAAGCATACCTACCAAAGAGAGATTTGTATATCGACAAAGAACTTTCAATCAATGAAAGAATCGAACAAGAAAGATTCGCTACAGTCGCAAGTCTAGTCAGTCGCCCAGATTGCATCGTGGTCTCATCTGTATCATGCATCTATGGCCTGAATGCCCCCGAAACATTCCTGGCATACCACTGCCGCATACATGTTGGGCAAGAGATTGAACCGATTGATCTAATTCGAGAATTAGTCGGGCTCCAATATAATCGTACGACATCAGACCTCAAGCGTGGAGACGTACGTTTGCGCGGGGAAAACCTCGACGTATGGATGCCTAGCCGAGATGACCCATTGAGAGTACGATTCGGGTTTGAGGGAGTCGAGCACATTCAGATTTGCGACCCTGTAACATGGGAAATACTTGACCAGTTGGACGAAGCTTGGATCCACCCCAAGGAATTCTTCATGGTCTCACCGGAGAGATTCGAAGCAGCGCTTGAGAATATCGAGACTGAGTTAGATGGACGGGTTGCTGAGCTAAAGAGTGAAAACAAGGATTTGGAGGCAAACCGCCTAGAGCAGAGGACCCAGTATGACCTTGAGATGTTGCGAGAGATTGGGCATTGTAGTGCTGTTGAAAACTATTCGATGCATTTCGATGGGCGTGAGCATGGTGAGCGCCCTTACTGTTTGTTGGATTTCTTTGCAGCAGCCGCAAAACAATTCCATGGAAACCCAGAAAAGTTCCTCGTAATCATGGATGAATCGCATGTTACATTGCCTCAAGTTGGCGGGATGTATGCAGGGGATAGAAGTCGTAAACTCAACTTGATTGAGCACGGATTCCGCCTACCTTCTGCGGCAGATAACAGACCGCTAAAAATAAGAGAATTTCAAGAATTAGTACCTCAGATGGTGTATGTAAGTGCGACCCCAGGGGAAAGAGAATTACTTCACCTTTGTGAAATCACAGAACAGGATGCCCCCCTTGGCTTACGCCATATGGCAGGAGGCGGCGGTGTTGAAGAGGCTGAATTTGCAAAGAAACACCAGGATGCTGAAAGCATGTACGACATGTTACAGATGATTGAGCAAATACCAAGAATGGAAATTCGACCTACTGGCTTGCTTGACCCCACTATTGAAGTCAGAGATACTGAAGGCCAGATCGGAGATTTACTTTCAGAGATTAACGCACGGATTGCAAAAGGTGAACGGACTTTAGTCACCGTACTCACGATTAAATTTGCAGAAGAAGTTGCGCAATACCTTAACAAAATGGGCATTAAGGCCCATCATTTGCATTCTGAAATAGATACCATCGAAAGAACCGAGATTATCAATGCGTTGAGAATCGGCCACATTGATGCAATCGTTGGAATCAATTTACTCAGAGAAGGACTGGACATTCCAGAAGTGAGTCTTGTTGCAATATTCGATGCCGACCGCCAGGGATTCCTAAGAAATGAGCGTAGTTTGCTTCAAACCATTGGACGCGCATCGAGGAACTCCAATGGTAAAGTAATACTCTATGCTGATTCAATGAGCCCCCCTATGACTGCAGCAATTCGGCAAACCCTAGAAAGGCGCCAAAGACAAATGGCACATAATGAAAAACATGGAATTACCCCAGTTACAATTCAGAAAAAATTACCTCAAATGGGAAGTGATGTTGATGAATTAATTGCTGGAACCTCTGGTGGAAAGAGGTTGGTTGGGTCCAAGGGTGGTAGAAAGAGTGGAGATTGGGCTAGTAATCTCAAAGTTGGTGCTGGGCAATGGGCGCATTCAAATTCGGTTACAAGCAACATCTCTCAACCAATTGAAGAAAATGATTTTTCAATTGAAGAATTAAAGGACATGATGCATCAGGCTGCGCTTGAACTCGACTTTGAAAGAGCCGCAGTTATACGCGATAAGATATTAGAAATGGAATCCTCATGACGCAGTCATGGGTTTCATATGCGAAAGCCGCACCCCTTGAAGCATGGCAATCGATCCAGAGTCATTTGATGAGCCTGTCAAAGACTATGATTTTGCAAGTCTAACCGGCGCTAAATCGTTAATCGATCAAATGGCCACAGCGGGTGGATTTACTGCTACTAAACTAGCACATGCTCGCGACATACTTCGTGATATGAAATCAGAAATCGATGAAGTTGATGCCGACACTAGCAAGGTCATGAATTGGCTATCTTTTCCCGCTTGCTTATGCGCAACAGGTACACGTGGATTCTTTGTTGAAGCCATCAAACGGAAAATGTTCAATGTCGTATCTACCACATGTGGAATGCTTGACCATGACATCGCCAGAGCGTACAAAGACTACTACCACGGTTCATTCGACCTAGATGATATCGAACTTGGTGAACATCAATTGATGCGCCTAGGGAACGTGATTGTTCCGAATTCAAGTTATGGAGAAATTATCGAATCAATAGTTATGCCTGTGCTTGAAGAAATACGTACTGACCGTATTGCTGAAACCGGGAAACAGGGTGCTGACGCATGGATTGGCTTCGGCTCGATACACCTGGTGTGGGAGTTAGGAAAGCGCATAGGAACCCCCGATTCACTAATTTACTGGGCATACAAAAACAAGATTCCAGTTTGCATCCCCGGAATTACCGATGGCAGCATAGGGGCACAATTATTCATGTTTAGACAGAAATATCGAGATTTCCACATCGATACACTTGCAGATGAACAAGTGATGAGTGATATGACGTGGGATGTTGAAAAATCCAATGCTTTGATGGTAGGGGGAGGGATTTCGAAACATCACGTTATTTGGTGGAACCAATATCGCGGAGGATTAGATTCCGCAGTTTACATTACAACAGCTCCAGAACACGACGGTAGTCTGTCGGGAGCGCGCCCTCGTGAAGCAATAAGTTGGGGTAAAATGCGCCCTGAAGCGCCCAATGTCTGTGTCGAAGGTGACGCATCGGTCCTATTGCCATTGCTTGGTAGTGATTTATTCATGGAGTGATTACGTTGCAGGAAGAAGAGGTTACTGATGCTGAATTGGCTGAAAATGAAATTGTCGATGCCGAAATTGTTGGCGACCATGCTGGTTTTTCTCGTTCAAATATCATTGGCCCATTTTCATCGGTTCAATTATTAGTCGTAGGGATTATTTTCTTACTCCTGTCCTCCACCATCATCTATTATCTGTTTGATTCAGACGAAATTGTGGAGACTCCTAGTTCCTCGAGTAGTATTTGGCAATTTGAAAAACCAGATCTAACTTGGTATCATTTTGCTGACGCAGAAGATGCCTGGGGTAACCAAGAATACAATTTCGAAGGCCGGAATGTCCCCTTTGAAGCCATAGGTTCATACTACGGAATTGGAATGTCAACGTTTGAACCAACTATGGGAATTACACAAAATGACATGATGATAATGAGTTCTTATGGCAATGGACCTGCAGGTTCAACCGCCATTATTTCTTGTGACCTAATCGGAATGCACGATGTTTTGGACTATAGTTGCGAAAATGTCTACGACCCATTCCTTCCTATTGCGAATTCTAATGACCCTTACATCTATGTTGACCCATGGACAAGTAGAATCATGAAATTCGACATGCATGCGCTTCTAGGAATGACTGTGGAATGGTCTGATGATGATGGAGGAAGTTGGACTGGCCCTAGTGTGGCCACACAAATCTACTCGGTTCAAGACCACCAGACCATTGCAAGTAGCAATATGCCTGGATTATTGTATCCAACAACTTGGATGTTCTGTATCAATGGAAATGCCCCCCACCCATTGTGCTCTTCGAGCCAAGATGGAGGAGCCACCTGGGGTCCTGAAACATCAGGCGCCCCTCTTGATTGTCAGTCAGGGGGATTAACTGCACATCTTGTTGGCAGTGTTGATGGTAATTTCTATCGCGGTAATATCGGATGCACAGGGGATTCTGATGGCGATGGATATCCCGATGGTTATTCCATTTACCGAACCACAAATGCAGGATTATCTTGGTCTGAACACCCACTTCCTACTTCGGAGTCAGGAACTGCAAATACTTGGAATTCTGAAGAAGCTCAAGTTGAAGTTGATAGTGAAGGAAATATCCATGCAATGTGGATGGGCTCCGACAATATGCCATACTGGTCATATTCCATAGACCAAGGTGATTCTTGGTCTAATGCCACAATGATCGCCCCTCCAATCAATCTTTCAGGCACAGGGTTCCCTGTTGTTGTAGCAGGCGATGCTGGAACTGTTGCATTCGGATATGTTGGTGAAACCGAAGGTACGGATGAAACCTGGAACGCTTACCTAACATACGCAACAGATGCATTCAATGAAAACCCGTTATTCACGACAGTTCAATTGAATGATGTAGGCGACCCAATCGATATTGAGACAGATTGCGGATACAATCGTTGTGGAGGACTCGGAGACTTCCTCGATATCAGAGTTGATGCTTATGGAAGAACATGGTTTGCATTATCTCACAATATTGCAGATAAGGGTATTTTTGCCACATTTAGCACAGGGCCAAGTTTGCGTGGAGAGAATATAACAATGCTAGCACCAATGCCGATTGGTGGAATGCAAACCCTTTGATTATTCATCATCGAATACTTCGATTTCAACACTCTTTGTGATGAAGTCGGTCATTTTTGTGCGGAATCGTGTAGCTCTAACGATATGATTGTCTATCCAATGGTAATTGCCACCTCGTGGTTTTCCGAAAAGACATGAATGCCACTTGAAGCCCTGTTGAGAAAGCCACTTTTCCGTAACTCCACGGTGCTCTTCTATACGGCTTGTAAAGAAACAAATCTGGTGACCTTCATCATACCATTTATTGATTTGCTCTACCACGTTATCAAACACTTTAGCAGTAGCCATCCGTTCTGGCTCTTCGTTTGGGATATCCTCACAAATTGTACCATCGATATCGATGAGATAGTTTTTGCATTCCTCTGGCAAAGTCGGGCTAACGTTCATTCCGCGCTCATCGGTAAGTTCGACAAACTCTACCATGGCTTTGTCTAGCCAGAGGGGGTCCATCAACTATGCAGGAGGCAATAGGCCTGCAATAAGGTTCATCAATCCTGTTCTAAATGGAATTAGAGGTCTCCAACCGTCTCCAGTTAACTCGAGTAATATTTCATGAAGCGGATCTAAATCCGGCCTTTCACCATCCGCCTCATTAATCGGTTTAGCATCCATTCCAGCAATAGAATGCCCAAACAAAGTATCTGCAGTAAAATCACCACTGATTCCTTGATTTGTACGTTGCCACAACATTTCAAATTCTGCTCGTGAATCAACGGACAACCATTCTCTACGGCCGCACATGTGAATGCCATTAAGTTTGATTTCGGCTTTCAGGATTTGGGCTATTGCATTCGCAGCATCGATAACGCTCAGCCAATACCTTGACCGAGTCTCTACATTGTCGCCATTAGCCCAACTAAGGATTTCAGGCGCTAGCCATTTGTCAATCCGAGCCGGTAACAAATCGTGTATTAGCAAATCCTTGCCTACCACAATATCTGCATCACTACCGTCGAAAGAGATTGAATAGCCATTCCCCTTCACGCCTAGGTTTGCTGTAGAAAACTCTAGCATTGTTGAATTGCGTTCAAAATGGCTATCCTCTACAGCGATTACATCGATATCCATTGAAAGGAGTTTGTCGACTACTGCCTCACCGAGTGAACAGGTCGCTCCTATCACGAGAATTGCCATAATACGGGCTGTGAGTTCTACATTGATGAGAGTATCCCCTCTCGCATTTTTCAATTGCAATTTAGATTTTTCAATTGACTAATTTAATAAAGTTAAGTTATCAGAGTGGTATTATGCGACACCAATTGAAAGTAAACTATTGACGGATTAGCAGAAAGTGAAACCGGTCTATTTTTTCAATTGGAGATAAACGGATTATGCGTCAAACCCAATTGGAAAACGATTCTTATGGCGGGGGCAAGTATAAGAGTCGCCACTACAGACGATGGATTGGTCAAGAGTCATATGGCCAAGGAGATGGGAAAAATGCCGAACAACGATTATGACATCCAGGAGTTACTCCAAAGGGATGTATATGTGAATGATACAAAGGTGGGGACGATCGTAGGAGAGCGTCACCACCCGAACGAAGCAAGGGTGCGCTCGATGCGCATTATGGTGGAGCCTGGGGTCGCTGATGAATTCATGCGAAAACCAGCAGAGCTCGCACCATTGCACAAGGAGTTAATCCACAGCATCCGCAATGATGGTGCTGTAAAACTCTCAAAGTCGATGCGTGAACTTCAGCGCCGCTGGAGAAATACCGTTCGAATCGACGAGAAATTGTATGCACCCGATGAAATGATGGACAGAGCCGTACTCGACAACCAAGGTATGGAAATTGGAGTCATTACAGATTTGGTAAAGATCAAAAGAACTTATCGCGCAGTTGTAGTAAAAACTAGAATTGGAGTTCAGATGCAATACGGCATCGATACGACAATCAATATTCCAATAACAGCGTTGGCTCGCACACGTGAGAGATTGGACGAAGTAGTGCTATCACGAACTTTCGACAAGTTACTTGGCCTACCATCTTACATGCAGGCTAACGACCCAGATGCAATCGAAGAGTAAGGCGCACCGTCGTCTTTATGATGGGATGGCCGGTCGCCGACTTGCCTTTGCGCGGGTAGCTTAGTCGGCTGGAGCACCCGGCTGATAACCGGGAGGTCGCAGGTTCGAGCCCTGCCTCGCGCACCTTATTTGCGATACACATCGCATATCGTAGACACTAATGCCTGTAGAATCGACTCAAGAATAAATCTGAATTGATGATAACACTCATGTAGCCCCCTCACAGGCCCTTGTAACATGGTAGTGGTCTCGGGTAGCAATTCCCGCGCCCTCGCCATGGATTTAGCCAAGGAGCTAGGTTGGGAGCACCACTCTCTCGAGGCTAGGCGGTTTCCAGATTCTGAAGGGTACATCAGAATACCTGAAAAATCAATAGAAGCGGTTCGAAGCGAGCCTGTTGTTTTAGTTTCAAATACATTTCCAGATGCGGGGATAGTGGAGACCTTGCTGCTACTTGAGGCACTGAGAGATGTGCGAGAAGGACGTACTGATAATCTCAAAGAGATCGGCCCTCAGTCAATGGAGCCGGTTGGGCCAGGAGTTATCGTAGCAATACCCTACTTTGGATACTCCAGGCAAGACAAGAGATTTCGCCCAGGAGAGGCAATCAGTGCCAAAGCCATTGGCCGATTGCTATCAGCCCATTGCGATGGCATCGTTGTTTTCGACCTTCATTCCCCTGCAGCACTAGAAGACATGCCCATTCCTGTGGAATTTACATCTGCTATGCCTGAAATAGCCGCTCACCTACAAAGTACAGTTAAGCCGGATTTCATCCTATCACCCGACAAGGGAGCCATTGAGCGAGCTACCGCTGTTGCTAAAGAAATTGGTTTACCATTCTCATATCTTGAGAAAACAAGAATCGATGCACACACCATCATCCACAAGGCCAAGGATCTCGATGTTGCGGGCAAGGTGGTCGCCATTGTAGATGATATGATTGCGACAGGCGGTACGATTTGCAAAGCGGCTGATGCATTGAGAAGCCAAGGAGCGACCGAAGTTCACGCCGCATGTACGCATGGTTTATTCACAGGCGGGGCCATTGCAAGACTCGCAAATCATGTCGACGGCGTGCATGCAACCTCTAGTCTGGCCAACAGCCGGGCAGTCATATCAGGTGGGCCCGCATTGGCTCGTGGTGTGCGTAATATACTCCTTGAATTGTGAATAAACTCCACTATTGCGAATCCGTGGTGTTTATATCCACGAGGTCGTGCGCAGGTTGCTTCACATAAGCATGAGAGTGATTTCAATGAGTGCACATGTAACAATGGAAACCCCTACCGGTGTCGCAGATAAAATCTACGAACTGGTTCAGGCGAACAACAACGGACGAATGAAAAAAGGATCTAATGAGGTAACTAAGGCTGCTGAACGAGGCACTGCTAAGTTCATCATCATGGCAGAAGATGTCAACCCGCCAGAACTACTGGCGCACATCCCTCTTATCTGCGCAGAGAAGGGCATTCCATTCGGATATGTCCCTAGCCAAGAATTCCTAGCTAAGGAAGCAGGAATGCCTGGTGGCGTTAAGACTGCATCCCTCGCTCTCCTTGAAGTTTCCAAGGGAGCCCAAGAAAAATTCAACGAAGTTGTAGAGCTTGTTAAGGGGCTTTCCAGCTGAGCCTAGTTATTGGATTCGGAGGAATAAGAGATGTCTGAGGAACTAGGAGGATGGCCTGCTGAGGTCGTCGAAGTAGTAGGTAGAACCGGTATGACTGGTGAGGCTACTCAAGTCAAGGTGCGTGTTAATGACGCACCAAACCCACGTGACGTGGGCCGTATTATTACAAGAAACGTGCTTGGACCTGTCCGTGTCGGAGATATTCTGATGCTTCGTGACACCGGTCGTGAAGCACGTAAGCTCAACTATAGGTGATCCATATGCCAGAACAAAGAATTTGCACTTTCTCCGGCGAAATTATCGAACCAGGAACTGGATTGATGTTTATCCGCAGAGACGGAACAGTACAGTGGTTTGCTAACAGTAAGTCTCGCAAGAATGCAGTCAAGCTAAAGCGAAACGCACGCAAGGTCAAGTGGACCCGTCATTACATCAAAGGCGGCCTCTGAGGCTCAAGCAAGTCGCTTGTTTCAATCGCTGCGCTCAAATAGGGCGTGCCAGTCGGCCACAATGGTGGAATTTGTATGGAGACGACCTATATCATGGTAAAGCCGGACGGAGTACAGCGCGGACTGGTTGGAGAAATCATTCAAAGATTTGAGAGAAAAGGGCTACAATTAGTTGGCCTAAAGCAAGTAATCCCTAGTGAAGAGATTGCGAAAACTCACTACGCTGTTCATTCGGAACGCCCATTCTTCCCTGGATTAATCAAATTCGTAACAAGCGGACCTGTTGTTTGTATGGCTTGGCTCGGTAAGGATTCAATTAGTGTAGCTCGAAATCTAATCGGCCCTACAAACGGTCGTGATGCTGCGCCAGGAACTATTCGTGGTGACTTTGGAATGGACATTGGCTACAACATGATTCACGGATCAGATGCTACTGAATCCGCTGAATTCGAACTAGCGCTTTGGTTCCCAGAAGGCGTCAACGAGTGGACTCAAGACAGTCAGTCTTGGGTATATGAGTGATTTAATACACCAATTGGAAATTTAAAAAACCAATTGGAGGTTTTCTTATGACTGATGAAGGAGAGTCCCCCGAGACCACTCCTGAAGAGGAGGAGAAAGCCCTCGGTTGGCAACGCCAACCAATCGTAGCAGTTCTTGGGCATGTCGACCACGGTAAGACCAGTGTTTTAGATCATTTTAGATCGCTGGGTAGTGAAAGACAATCTAGCGTAATGGACCGTGAAGCAGGTGGAATTACGCAGCACATTGGTGCTACGGAAGTGCCAGCTAACGTTCTCAATGCGACATGCGCTCCCATGACTGGCGGTAAAGACTTCAACAGCCCAGGATTACTATTCATAGACACACCTGGCCATCATTCTTTCACAAGTCTTCGAAGTCGAGGTGGAGCATTAGCAGATATCGCAATTCTTGTTGTAGATGTTATGGAAGGGCTACAACCGCAGACCGTTGAAAGTCTGCGTATTCTACGTGACAAACAAACTCCATTCGTCGTAGCGGCTAACAAAGTCGACCGAATTCATGGCTGGAGAACAGAAAAAGGCCGTTCTTTCATTGAATCATGGGCTAATCAGCGAGAGGATGTTCAACAATTATTTGAGACTCGGTATTGGAAATTACTTGGGCAATTCAGTGAACATGGATTCAATATCGAACGATATGACAAGATTCGTGATTTCAAATCCAATCTCGCAATGGTTCCATGTTCAGCCAAAGATGGCGAAGGATTGCAAGACCTACTAACTGTAACTGTTGGATTAGCTGAACGATTCCTAGATGAACGCCTAAGGGATACTTTAGGCGATGGTGAAGGGACCGTACTCGAGATGAAAGACGAAAGAGGGCTTGGGAAAACTATCGATGTAATCCTAAATCGTGGTGAATTGAATGTAGGCGACACCATTACTTTAGTCAGCGCAGATGGACCATTTTCAACTCACATCAAGGGTATGTTCAGACCTAAAGGAATGTCTGAAATGCGAGATGCAGGAGACAGATGGGAATCTTGTGATAATGCTGTTGCCGCCTGTGGATTGAAAATTATGGCGCCAGATCTTGAGAATGTACTCGCAGGGACTACGCTGCGTCAAACAAATAATCCTGAATCCAAAGCAAAGGCCGAGCAAGAAGCCCGAAAAGAAGCAACCATATCGGTTGAGATTGCTGATGAAGGCGTTGTTATCAAAGCAGACACAGTAGGTGGTTTGGAAGCATTAGCATTCGAACTAAACAAAATGGAAATTCCGATTCGCATGGCAACAATAGGTCTTGTGAACAAGAGAGATATCATCTCTGCTCAATGTGCTGCTGACCCACTCAATCAGGTTATTCTCGGGTTTTCAGTTAAAGGAAACCCTGAGGTCCAACCCCGTCTTGAAGGACGGGAAGCCGAAATCAAATTTATCAGCGCAGACATTATCTATCGTATCCTTGAAGAATTTGAGGAATGGCGAACTAATACAAAGGCGGAAATGGAAGCCGCTGCAAGAGAAAACCTCGTCTACCCTGGTCATCTCCTCTACCTCAGAGATCATACATTCCGAAATAAAAGCCCCGCCATTGTTGGAATGAGGGTCGTAGGCGGAAGAGTTCACGTCGGCCAGAAGATTATGAAACGAGACGGGACACTTGTTGGTAAAATCAAAAGTTTGAGGTCAAGATCAAGTGAAGAAGTCAAAGAAGGCAGACAAGGAGATGAACTCGCAGTTGCCATAATAGGGCCTACCGTTGGGCGCCATATAGAGGAAGGCGATGAGTTCTGGGTGGATATTCCAGCAGGTCATGTCAAAAGACTCCGAAAGCTCGGGTTAACAACGATTGAGGAAGAGATTCTAGATGAGCTTACCCTTCTACATCGGAAGAAGGACCACTTTTGGGGCAGATAATTAGTCGTTGTACGCGGGTAATCCGCGACTTGGTTACGCAATACCTTGAAGTATGGTAGTGAATGGTTGCCACCTGTACCAAGGGGTTACTATCATGAATGCTGGATTCCAAGCAGGCGCGCCAACAGGCGACAACCGCACGAAGGACCTCATTGCCACTGTTTCTTCGATTGCTCATTCTCTAATGGGTGAAGTAGCGAAGGTTATCATTGGTAAGAACGAAAACCTACGCAGAGTAACTGTTGGAATTCTTTCCAACGGTAACATGTTGCTAGAAGATTTCCCTGGGCTGGCTAAGACTTTGCTAGCAAATACATTCGCACAAGCACTAGGTTGTAAATTCAAGCGTGTACAATTTACTCCCGATTTGCTACCGAGCGACATCATGGGGACGTACATGTACGACCAAAAGACTGGAGAATTCAAGCTTCGTGCTGGACCTCTATTCGCTAACATCCTTCTTGCTGACGAGATTAACCGTGCTCCGCCAAAGACTCAGGCTGCTTTGCTTGAGGCTATGGAAGAAAAGCAAGTTACCATCGAAGGTATCACACATAAACTACCTGCTCCATTCGTTGTTATTGCAACACAGAACCCGATTGAGCAAGAAGGTACCTATCCGCTTCCTGAAGCACAGATGGACCGTTTCTTGATGAAGATGAGCATGGGGTACCCTGACCGTGCAGAAGAGAAGGCTATTCTGGCTCGACGTAAACTTCGTGGAAAAGATAGTCACGATGTTGAACAAATCACTTCTCCAAAGAAAGTTGTCGCTATGCAAAAGGCACTGGAAACAGTGCATGTCGACCCTGCGATTCTATCTTACATCATTGAAATCGTTCAGCGAACTCGTGAAGATCACCGTGTTGTAAACGGTGCTTCGCCTCGTGCTTCTCAAGCATTGTTCAAGTCTGGACGTGCAGCAGCAGCAATCGATGGTAGAGACTTTGTCATCCCAGATGACATAAAGGGTATCGCACTACAGATTATCTCACACAGAATCAACATGAAACCTGAGGCTAAGATTCGTGGAATCACTGGAATGCATATCGTTCGTAAGATTCTGTCCGAAGTTCCAGTTCCTGTTATCCAACAGGGATGATTAAGGCGCGAAGGATGCGACTCTTTACAGAGGGTAGACTCCCTCGATGGTTCACAGCAGTGGTCTCCGAGGTATGAATGATGAATCCCTACAAGATGGTAGTTGCAATAGCCAACCAAAAAGGTGGTTGTGCAAAAACAACTACTGCAGTCAATTTGGCTACTGCTTTAGCCAAAGGTTCTACTAAATTCAAAGTACCACCTGCAAAGGTTTTGTTGATTGATTTAGATCCTCAAGGAAATTGTGCAACATCGTTTGGTGTTGAGAAGAAGAAAATCAAAAAGACTGCGTATGATTTATTGGTTAACGACGGCGGAGAAGACCTTCCATTAATGGAAGAGTATCTTATTTCGCCCAAAGAATTGACCGAATCTATGCAAAAAGCCTGGGCTAAACGTAATGAGAACTCGAAAAGAGTTCCCGAGGATTTGGCTATCGATAATCTATGGTTGCTTCCTAGCGACATACACCTCTCTGGCGCTGAGATTGAACTAAGTCACCGCATTGGCCGTGAAACGCGCCTAAGGGAGGCTCTAGCGCCAATTATTGACAATTTTGACCATATCATCATCGACACACCTCCGTCCTTAGGTTTGTTATCAATAAACGCACTTTGCGCTGCTAATTGGGTATTGATTCCGGTACAGGCTGAATATTATGCACTGGAAGGTTTCAGTATGCTGATGAACAGTGTGAAGATGATACAAAAGAGAATTAATCGTAATTTGAAAATCTTTGGTGTTGCCATGACAATGGTCGATCAACGTTCAAAGTTATCATTGCATGTTTGTGATGAAGTCCAATCCAAAATACCACGTAAAGTGTTCAAAACTCCAATCAGAAGATTGGCTAAAGTGGCTGAAGCAGCATGGACTGGTGCGCCTACGGTTATTCTAAATCGGCCCAGCAATAGTGGAGCTGGAGCTGGAAGTAGGGAATACTGGTCTTTGACTAAAGAATACCATGAGCGTGTGCAAGAGATGAGACGCCAATTCGGAGTCACAGAGCATCCCCGATTGTTACTTGAGAAGCAAGGACGGACGTTTTGATACGCATTCCAAATCTGTGTCATTTATGCCATTCCCCGCGTGGCATTCAAGTAGTCAACAGTTTCCAAGGTGAGACATGACCGGTGAAGGAATGACCTCCGTAAGTGTTAGTTACGAAGTTCGAAGGCAATTGAATACACTACGAACCATGGATGGACACCGTAGTGTTGATGTTTTCATTACAGATTTAATTCGTGCTCACAAATTGACAAAAATGAATGGCGAACTTGAAAGTCTGCGAAAGCAGATGAAAGAGGTTGCAGATGTTAATGCAGAACACTTGGTTCAGCGGTTAAATCTTGCACCATTCAAGGTCTGAGGTGTAAATATGGATTGGAGACCGTCTGGCCATTTGCTCTCTACTAGCGATTTGGTGCATGCTATTTTTGATTCTAACAGTGATGCTGGAATATTGTTGGTGAAGGCTACCTTGGGAGAGATTGAATTATTTGCAGACCCTAAAAGTTGGAATGCCATTCTCTGGTTGATTACTAATACACTCAAAGAAGGCGGTTCTCCGATTTATTCAGGGACTCAGTTGGGTGAATTAAAATCAAGTTTACCAATTGTTTGGCGCTCTGATTAATCACTTGCCTTGCTTTGCAAGCCACTCTGCACCGTACCATTTCCATTGTTCCATAGTCCAACCATCAGGTAATCCTTCAGCAGGTACTGGTAGTGTTTCAGGAACTTCTTGTTGAGGAACTTCCTCTGGAGCTGATACTTCTACCTCTTCAATAGTAGGGGTTTCTGGCAAACCTGCAAGTTCTTCAATTGAAGCTGATTCTTCCAGCACTTCTGAAGTTCCAGATGATTCTCCATCTCCTTTGATTTCAATATCATCAAAGCCGCCACCTAATTCATTTCCATCATCAGCGAATTCGATAGGTTTTACTTCATCGTCCCAATAGTTTGCGTAATCAATGCCACCTGCTCCTGATGACTTCCCTTCCAATACTTCATCTTCTGCACTAGCTTCTCCCTCCGGCAATGGTACTCCATATGCCTTTACCAATGCTTTTCGACGTCTGGATTTTCCAATTGCCGCATAGATTAGCAACACTGCTATGATTGCCCCAAACCCTGCACCAAGGAATGGTAAAATTTCAGATACAGTAGATAGGTAGTCACTACTACTGACTTCGCCGTCGGAAGGCTCTAATGACCTCTTCCAGTCATAATAGCCCTTAGGTGTGACGCTATCGGATTCTTTATTCATCACATAATTCTGATATTCTACATCTCTAATCCCGAGACACATCTCGGATTGATCTGTTACGTCCAATTCACAATGGTCTTCCTTAGTCTGAACTAGTTTGTTTGAATCATTGTAATCTTGGCTTGCACCAATCTCATCTCCATCTGAATCCATGTAATCACGTGCATCATTAGGAAGGTCATCGCCAAAGTCATCGAAACCATCGCCATCAGAATCGAGACATCCAAACTTATCTCTAACCACATAATTTAGAGTTAGGCTTCCATCTGTTGCTATTTCTGGAACATAGGTCTTGGTAGAATTACCCCAGTCTAGAGGGCAGGTATCTGCCTGATTGCCTGACAAATTGTCGCCGTAACTATCACCATCGTAATCTTCCCATTGTGTTTTGTCATTAGCTGAACTGTCTGCACCATCGGCAATTGTCCAATTTTCTGTTGGATCAGAATATCCATCACTATCTGAGTCTTTGCATCCCCTTCTATCGATTGTTGAGAATCCATTCTCTTCGGGACAATTATCTCCATTGTTGCCGTCTGCTGCATCTCCAAAGCCATCAAAGTCCGAATCCGACCACTGTGTGGAATCTTCAGGGAATCTATCTCCCTGTTCTGCCTGCATGTTATCACCATAGCCATCATCATCGCTATCCAGCCATTGTCCAGGGTTTATTGGGAAGGCATCAGAGTTGTTTCCATCGGGATTATCTCCGTACCCATCTCCATCACTATCGGCCCATTGCGATACGTCAACAGGGAAGGCATCAGAATTATTGCCATTAGCATCATCACCGTATCCGTCGCCATCTGTATCAACTTCCTGAGTGGAATCAAGAGGGAAGGCATCAGCGTTATCTGTGACTCCATCGCCATCGGTATCCAAATCATACAACCTTATTTTTGATGAAGTTGAAAATGATGAAATGATGTATAACTCGCCATTGCTTCCAAAGACACCCATCATTACTCTACCAGGGGAAGGATATGTTTCTCCCTCGGTAAATGTCTCATCATCCAAAATATGGAGATTACCATTTTGTGTGCCCACCATTATTCGGCCATCTGAGGCCACGTTTATCGAAATAATACTCTGACTACTAGATATTGAAGTTTCATTGTGAGACCAGTCTGTGAAATCATAGCGGAACACATCTCCATTTGCGCATCCAATAATGATATTTCCATTACCATCGTTGATGATTTCTGTTGGATAAGATGTGAAATCGGATAGAGTCTGTTCTAAAACCCCTCCTTGTGTAGTGATTTTTACTAGGTTATCCCTTCCGCCTGTTACGATTCGATTTTCTGAAATGATGGCCATTGCAGTCATTGCAGTATTATGGGTAGGAGTTGCAATCCCTGTCCATCCATCTGCATTGTACTCTTTAGCTCTACGTTCTCCACCGAAGTGACCAAACCATAGTTCTCCTTCAGCATCCCACAGTACATGATCTACAGAACTAGACGTATTGTACGATACCGTGACTATTCTCAACTGGGTGTTGACGACATATACTCCACCCGTATATGCAACTGCTACTTGTAACCCAGTTGAGTCAGGAGTTGCTGAATTAGCAGAGACATTCAATTCAATAGACCATTGAGTAATCAACTCACCACTGCCCCAGAAATGTTCAGACAAATTTCCTGAAGATGTAAGCGTCAGCAAGGTAGATGCTGATGTAAAAGAGGTATGAACAAATCTCCCATCTATTGAATCGATAATTCCAACATCAAGTAGGTTTGATTCAGCATCAACCACTGGAATTGCTGGTATTAACAATATTGCAAGAAGAACTGCGATGGCCTTCCTCATGGTACTGCCACGACTAGGTGCCCTATGAATGGCACGGAGTTTAGCGTTTGATGAAACTCACTCATCTTCATCGTTAGATTCGATAGTTAGAGTGGTCTCAGGTGACCTTACTGGATTCAATTTTTGGACCGGCCTCAGTACCGCTGTGGCCTCTTTTTCAAGTATTTGACCCGGTTTTGCGCCTGGTGCAGAAGAAGGTGGAGACCCTCTACTCTTCACAGGATTTAGTACACTGACAGTTACTGGCTTCAAGATTGCTGTTTTAATCTGTTGAGTTACTTCAAGAATCTTGATTGGAGTAAGCATAACTGCTGCCTGAACCTCACTTAATTCATCCTCCATAGCTTCGTCTAGAGCCTCTTCCAGAACCTCATCAATTGTTACTACTTCTGCCTCAACTTCAGGAGTGATCGTATCTACTATTGGAGAGATTACATCGACTTCAGGGATTTCTTCCACTGAAATGCCTTGTATTTCCAAATCCGGAACTTGGACTATCGTTTCTGCTATTGGCTCGATTGATGGTGCCAAAATCTCAGGGGACTGGACAATAGGAGGTGCAACTATTGGCTGTTGTACAATTGGAGGTGCAACTATTGGCTGTTGTACAATTGGTTGGCGAATCACCTTTGGTTGAATTGGCATAGGTAGAATCTCTGCCTGAGTGGGCAAATTCATTCCACCGATCGGTGCCTTGATTGGCCTAGCCATTGGTTGAGTACCGCTTAGAGACTTGGCTGTTGAGCGAGGAGCCCGCATACCAGATAATCCCATAGAAGGTGTGTGCTGAGCGGCTGCTTGAGCCATTGCTCCACGCATTTGCCTACCTGCAGTTGCATCTAAGGAACTAGGTTTTGCACCTAATGCACTTGCATCCATTCCCATCTGGGGTTGTTGTTCTTGGGTTCCCTGTCCTGAAATCGCCTGTAGCCAAGAGTGGCGCTTTTCAGCACGACTATCCTGGGACTTAAGTGTGTCAAATTCAGTTTGTTGGTCAGCAAGACGATTCTCATCTGCGTCAATTTCAGTCTGAACCTTTCCTTCGATAGAATCTCTCATTTTGACTTCTGCCATTGAACGGAAATCATCCATTTGTTGAGTTAGTGTGGAAAGGCGATCTCTAATTTCAGCACGCTTGACACCAAGTTGCGATTCGATTTCAGCACGAATATTTGCTTCACGCTTTCGTACCTCGATGAGGGCCTTGTTGCGCATGATTTCTTCTCTCTTGTCGAGTTGTCTCTCAAGTTGTGTAGCAACTTCGTCTTCTTTGCGAGTTCTGAATTCTGCAAGGCGGTCTTCCATTTCCACTTCTAATTCGAGAACTGTCTCTTCCTTTAGGAGGTCCAAATCGGTTTCATGAGTTATTCTCTCATTTCTAAGACGGCCATCGATTTCAGACATTATCGCCTTACGTGCTGCTACTTCTCTTGCATTGAATTCTAATTCTAGGCGTTCAGACCAATCGGTCTTCTTAGAATCAAAGCGTTCAGAGAGTTGGTCGTGAAGTTCTGCTTCTCTCTCATAGCGGAATCTGGCAAGGCGATTTTGGATTTCAGCTTCCCTGGCGTTACGATAGGATGCAAATTCTTGATCCATACGCGCTTCGAGTTCGCCTTCGATATCTCTTTCTAAAGAGCGGGATATGTCATCGACTGCTTTAGAGAATGTGAGGTCGTATTTTTCTCGCAATCTGCTCTTTCTAGCGGAAAGTTTCTCTGTATGTTGAGATTCTAATTGACGTTCAACTTCAACGCGAAGTTCTTCTCTGCGCCTTGCTACTGCAAGTTCGATGTCCTGGCGCATTCTGTCTTCAAGTTCCTTGGTTTCTGCTGATAATCTAGATTCCAATTCTTCTTGAATCGATACTGCAATGTCCTCTTCTAATCTCAAACTGCGGCGTTCGTATTCTGCACGCATTGAGGCTTCTCTCTGCTTGAGGCGTAGTTTTAGTTGCTGCTCGAGGCGAGTTCGTATACCTCTTCGCAATGATTCCTCTCTCTCAGAGAGTTTCTGGGATTGTGATTCTTCAAGTCTTTCGACTTCCTTGGATTCCATTTCTTCGAATCGGTTCTCCATTTGGTTTTTGATAGTTGCTTCCAAGTCACGAATTTTTTGTTGTAGTGACTGATTGAATTCGATTTCTAATCTCTCACGTTGGAAAGATAAGCGGCGACGATGTTCTTCGGATAATTGACTTTCAAGTTGAGTAATCACTGTTGTCCTGTGTGCCTCAACCTTACGCTCTTGTTCGACTCCAAGTGATTCTTTGAGTGTCTGAACTTCTCTTTCAAGACGCATTTCATGCATCTCTCTAAGACGAATCTCTTCTCTGGTAAGAGTCTCTGATTCGAGTTGCGATAATTCCTCCTCCATTTGAGTTCTAAGATCGCCTTCAAATGCAGTTAGTGTCATCTCATGTTGACGTGAAATATCTGATGCCATGTTATCTTGCATCAAGGAGATTCGTTCTGTTAATGCCTCGCGGCGTAATTTATTGTCTCTGCGAAGTTTAGCACGTAGCTTCTCTTCCTCGCGGAAACGAGAACTTTGCATCATAGTCTGATCCAAAGATGGGGACGGAGTGGACGTAAATTGGGCTCGTAATGACGAGAGATCGGTTTGGCTTGAGTCGCCACCTCTCCTCAGTCCTGTACCTGTTCCTGACTTGCTTTCGCTAGTACTCATAGGATCCCCATCCGTTTATGGATGCCTTTCTCATGGTAGATAAGGAGCGCGATACTCAGAGGTGAACGCGTGCCGATTTATCCGACGAAAGATGTGCGCCATTACTCACTTTCATCGAGGACGGGTTCGGAAGGCACTAACCGAGGCCCTCCGATGGCATAAACCAGCGTCCAGAACAGTGAAAAACCGAAAAGGAACATTGTGAAACTGGTTCCTGAAAGATTCTCACCAGCATCTGAATTTTTTGTTAAAGTCATAGCATGAATTGTAGCAAACAATAGTGCTGCGAATTGTAGTGTTGATAGTCGCAATTGCATACCTGATTTGAGTTTGGACATTTTACGATCTGATATCATCAAGCCGCCACAAATTAGCATTAGAGGCAACATTAAGAAATCAAAGTACGGTTTTGGACTTCCATTGCCACAACTCCACCAATTATCACAACCCCATGTAGAGAGGTCTGGCCCATATCCCGATGTAGGTTGGAGCCAAAATATTCCGGCTGCTGAAAGTAGAATTAATGCACTAGCTGGTGATGATAGCCCATGGAAATAAGGGACATACCCACCTTCTTCATGTTGGAAACGAGCAAGGCGCAGCATACCACAAGCAATAAGCCAAAAACAACCGATTGCTAACGATACTGTCCAGATTGTGGATGCTTCACCCATCCTTCCAAACATTGCAAAAATCATCAACGCTGGAGCAACACAAAAGGAAATACAGTCTGACATGATGTCTAGGGAACCGCCAAGAAGTTGACGTTTCGAATATTTCCTTGCTATTGGTCCGTCAATAATGTCACCTAATGCTGATAGCAATACGCATAACATTGCGGCCCATATGTAATCGGTCAATAGGCCACCTTCGTAGTATGGCTCTTGCATATCTTCAACTGCCAATATGATAAATACAATTGCCATTACGCCAAATAAACCATTCATAATGGTAATATAGTCGGCAATTCCCATCATTCTAAATGTGGTTTTCAGATTAATCCCTCAGAACTTTACTTTGAATTCGGTTTCACAGGCTGGACAAGATACATCCCTTTCACCTGGGCGTTTATTTAAGCGGAGTTTGCGTTCACATGAAGGGCATGCGATTTCGATTTTAGGACGATGGGGCTTGAGTACGAAATGTGTTTGGCATGAAGAACACTGAAGATTAGCAGGCCTTTTATCGACTCCTGAAATTAGAACTTTAGAACATTCAGGGCAACTTATTTTCTCCTCGCGCCAACTTCTCCTCGTTCCTTCGTGTTCGATTTTAACCTCGGAATTACACATAGTGCATTTAATGGTTCCAAGGCCACTTGGTAGTAGGTTTTTACAACGGGGGCATGACAAATCGGGAGTGTCGATTCTCGATTCAACGCCTTGTGTTTCCTCATCTGTCATTGTTAGGCCCATCCTGTCATTATTTTTGACCACTATCAATAATCAATTCCGTCTACCGGTGATTTCAAGATTCTCTAACGTTGCTGAATCAAGGTTGATTGGATTACCTGACATCTGAGCCAGTTCTCGAAGCATTGTTCTAGCAGCGGCTTGAACTCTTGGATTTGAAAGGTCGATTGCTCCTAATGAATTATCTCCAGAAGTTGCGCTTCCATCTGTTGGGAGGGGGACTCTGTCTATTACGCACCACCAACGAGTTCTTCCCTGATCTCGATGATTCATCACCAATCCTAAAGCCTCTAATTTTCTCAAATGATGATAAAGGTTGTAACGGTCGACGCCAACAAGTTTCTGTAGTTGTACAGTCGTATATTCATCTGCACCTAAAAGGGCAACGTAGAGGGCTCGACGAGTTGGATGCATCAGAGAAGTACTGACCGGGTCTGCATGAATTCTCGCCATGTCACTTCACCATTGATTGGGGCTTATCGCCCATGCGGCTTGAAGGTAGCGTTAGATTTCGTATCATTAAGAGCAAATAATGCCTTGAATGAATCGATGGTCCCTGTCCAGATAGATTTACCGATTTCTAGGATAAGGAGCAGAGTTCCTCCACTTCCTGAAAGTCTTGCACCATTGATAATTACACCGATTACGCTCAATTCATGCACCAATACCCCAATTGCAAGGTTGTCGTTTATACCGGCTAATACAGCATACACAAGGGCTAGAGTTACTAATACTGAGTAAACAATATTCGAGATTAGTACCGACCTAGTGCGTTTAGCAAGAGTTATCAATTCAGAAATTAATCTTGGGTCATCCCCTGGAATCAAAACATCTGCAGCTTCTAAATTAGCAGATTCCCCTGTTCCTATAGCGATGCCAATATCGGCGGCAGCCATTGCCGCCGCATCATTGAAGCCATCACCCACCATCATAGTAATGTGTGTCTTGGAACGGTCTTGAACCCACCTTACTTTGTCCTCAGGAGTCATTTCACCACGGGCGGCAGATTCTGGAATCCCGATGCTGTTAGCCAATGCGTTAACCGCCCCTTGATTGTCCCCTGACAATATTTCCACATTTATTCCTTGAGCATATAGGGACTTGACCAATTCATCTGTGCCTTCTCTTAGATCATCATGGATGAATGTAAACAGTGCTATCGGTTT
>Ga0308019_10000645_pt1 | contig 21676 bp, 19 predicted proteins | sample Neamet284_FD_203135 | JGI IMG/M metagenome (GOLD analysis project Ga0308019, IMG submission 203135) | Marine microbial communities from water near the shore, Antarctic Ocean - #284 | ecosystem: Environmental > Aquatic > Marine > Unclassified | place: Southern Ocean | collected 2014-10-01 | reverse complement strand
GAAGCCACCCCAAAGACGAGACACCTCAGAACACTCGTAAAAGACGAGTTTAATAGAATGCGGATGTAAGCACGAAGGTTTTCCGACGTGTTCAGTCCAGCATCACTAACGTTCGAGCATCTTTTTTCGTATGTGTCCGCACCTTGAGTGCCCTTCGTCTAATAATTCATGCCAATTCCTAATTCATTGCGACGTTTACGTCGTACTCATAAATCCGATTCGAAGGAAGATGGGTGCACGGTCATAGCGGTAGTGTTTACCTGGTCCCATTCCGAACCCAGAAGTCAAGCCTGCCTGCGTCTCTCCCAATACTGTGGTACGAGAGTCCACGGGAAAGGAAGTCACTGTGCCCCTCTTCTTTCTCTTCGAATTTATCCTCAAATCCCACTTCGGTGGGCGCTAGGCCGATGCTCCTTTGGAGTGTCGGCCTTTTTTGCGTTCAAATAGAACCATAACCACTACGCAACACGGACTGCTTGGAGGAGACCTCATGCCAATAGATACAGCAGACATTTTTGGAAGCGATCAAGTGGGAATTCACTTGGCTGCAGTTGGAAATGTCCTTCTTCATCCGCTTGAATTGCCTAAACTTGTTCTTGAAATTCTTGAAGCATCTTTACAACTTGAAATGCATGCTGTTTCCATCGGTGGTTCTAATTTAATCGGCGCTCTTGTTGCCGGTAATTCCCGTGGTATGGCGGTTGCAGATATTGCGACCGAATCTGACATTGATTCATTGACTGCCTTTGGCGATGTTGTTGTCATGGAAGGCGGTGTCAATACTGCTGGTAATCTCCTCTTAGTAAACGAACAAGGTGCAATAGCATCACCAAGTATTCCTACTGCTGGGCTTGAAATCATGGCTGAAGCTATGGGCGTTCAAGTTGCTGCAACGACAATTGCTGGGCAAGATGTTGTTGGTAGTCTCGGTGTAACCACTGACCAAGGTGTTCTTCTTCATCCCGATGTGACTCCAGATGAAGTTCTTGTGATCGAAGAAGTTCTCGGCGTACCTCCAATGGTCGGAACAGTTGCTTTTGGCTCGCCATATGTTGGTGCTGGAGTTTGTGCAAGCAACACCGGTGCAGTATCTGGAACTGAGACTACAGGACCGGAATTGAACCGCATGGAAGACGCTTTGGGTCTAATTTGAGCCTGCATATCGGACTGAAATGTTCAAAGACCTTTGTCGGTAGTCATCATTTATGGCAGACATGCTCTATCAAGGTAAAGTCAAGCAAGTTTGGTCGACTGATGACCCTGATATTCTCGAATTTCGATTCACGAACCAAATATCAGTTTTTGATCAGATTATTCCTTCATTAATTCCACGTAAGGGTGAATCATTGAACCGAACCACTGCACATTGGTTTAAATTAATTGAAGATGAAGGGATTTGTGGGACTCATTTGGTTGAAGTCAATGCTGCTGACCGTTGTTTGGTTCGTAAAGTAGAGATTATCAAGGAACCCGGCATGATTCCTCGTGATATGGAATGGGTATTCGTACCTTTGGAAATCATCTGCCGACATTATCTTTCAGGCTCGGCTTGGCGCCGTTTCCAGCGTGGTGAACTCACCGCTGAACAATTGGGCGTTTCCGAGGATTGTGAGTACGGAGCCAAACTCGTAAAGCCATTCCTCGAAGTTACGACAAAATTTGAGGCATTCGACCGAAATATTACCAATGAAGAAGCCTTGGAGATTTCTAATATCACGAAAGAGGAACTTGATACGATTTTTGATGCTGTTCTCAAAATCGATACAATGATTGAACGAGAAGCTGCAAAAAACGGTTTGATTCATGTTGATGGCAAGAAGGAATTTGCTCTTGGTCCAGGTCGAAAGGTCGTTTTGGTCGATACATTTGGTACACTCGACGAGGACCGATGGTGGGATGCTGAAGCCTATTCTAACGGCGAATGTATTGAATTATCAAAGGAATCCGTTCGAACACATTATATCGAAACTGGGCATCAAAAAATACTCGAGGCTGCTCGAGAAACTGGCACTCCCGAACCTCCAATTCCAGCACTGCCGCAGGAAGTCATTAACCAAACTGCAAATCTGTATGCTTCGATGTTTGAGCGCCTTACATCTCAATCGTTCTAATCAAGAGTGTGTACGTAGTATAACGCCTACATCTCTTCGCTCAGCAGCACGTAGAATCGCAATCAAGTTCCGGCTTGCGTCCCGCATACCTCCATCAATTACTTCGTCTGCTGTAACGCTCCATGATCTTCCGGAGAGTGCTAATCGTAACACTCGTACTTGTTCATTGTCGAGGTACCCTTTGATATTCATTCCAGCCGTACCCGTCTGATAGTGGTCATGGCCAACTTGAGATGGCCCACATCTTTGACAGAGGACTTCAAGTAAGTTCACAATAGTTTCATACCCTTCGACCGCTTTTTGTTTTTGCAGTTGACTGTTTGGACGAATGAACTCATGCATGTAACTGATGAGCGAGCCATCTCCCCACGGGAAGCGTCCTATTTTTTCTCTTAATACTATATCAGCAATTACCAATGGTCTACCATCACTCGATAATTCAATACATGAGGTAAACAAAACAGTCGCATTATCCCACGGTATGTTTTCCCGTTGGTCCGGTATTTGTACACCTTGTTCTTTCAGACGTAATTTCAATGCTTCGTCTTGATTGACAAGATTTGTCCATTCCTCAGTCTTTCCATTTGAATGCGACTCTAGGGCTGTCAGGACCGCTTCAGCACGCTTGCCGTCACAGGCATCGAGCGTGATGAATGGAGGAGTTCCACTTTCAAATTGGTCAAGTTCCATGTTGACTCGCCACCGTGAGACTGTGATAAGCCCTTGCTTCTCACTTGTCTCCAAATAACCTATTCATCCGGTCTTCGATGCTTTGATTCTTCCCTTTATCATTACCGATTTCCTTGCCAAGTGAAGCCAGTCTGCCGGAGGCACTCACATCAGGTTCATCTTCAATTTCAATGATTTCTTCCTCGACTACTCTGTCCTCAGGAGGAGTTTCAAACACTTCGACAGTGTTTTCTTCATCAAAGACAAATGAAAACTCATCTGCAACCGTTTCTACACTTCCTGGCTCATCCGGTGTGATCGGAGGAAGTGGTTTAGATTTCGAATGCTTTTTTGGCAGATTTTGAGGTGCGTTTTGAGTGAAAACACCTGCAAAGAATGCGATGACGAGTAAGATACCAGCAATACCAAGGCTGATGAGAATATCACTTTGCTCAACAATTGATTCACTTTTTATCGAGAAATGTGCGGTCGCTTTGTTATCTTCAAGATTATCATCAATATCGTATGGTGAATCACATGAGAGGGTCGCTTCCAACCGGTCATTGTCAGGAAGGCCATGAGTATCACCAATAATCACGACGGGTGCATAGTCGGATTCCACAACATTCACTATGCGGGTAGTTGACCATTCCGAATCAATGCTTTCAATCTCAATTCGACATATCACACCTGCGAGGCGTTCATATCCACTTCGTTGAATACTAATTTTTAATTCTCCATCATCTGCGGAAAAGGAAAAGATGCCAAGATTCCATCCACTGCTCCTCGAAATCGTTGAAACACTCTGAGTGTCGAGAATACGCCCATACGAATCAATCACCATCACTTGAACTTCGATCATACCAGCTTGAGGTGTCCATTCAGAAACATTTATCTCAAAACTTCCATTTTCATAGGCTCCAAGTAGTATGTCACTTCCAACTAAATCGACGCGTTCACCCGTATTGCTAAGAAGAACCAATGTCGCTCGAACAGATTCTCCAGATGCTGTTATCGAACACCCTCCGATGTTTCCCTTGAGTGGCAGAATGCCGAGTTGCGAAAAGGCTGAACTATCGAGACTACAATCCACCTCAACGTTTGGAAGCTCATATCCTGCTAAATAGAGTGAAAGTGTTTCGCTTGAATTAGTTGATGAGATGAGAATAACTTCGTTTCTGTCTGTTCCCATTATGATGGAAATCAAATTATTTGTCAGTGTATAATCGTCATTACTTGTGAAATCTTCGTCACTGACATTTGAGTTCATGAGAATACTCACTTCTGCTCCAGATGCTGCACGATGGACTGGAGTTGAGCCAAAGGCAAGTATGCCCTTCTCGATTTCGATATCATAAATCTGTAAACCTAAACTCGGGTGAGTCACTTCAAGAGATGCAAGGAACCTCTGTCCAGTCCAACCTTCAGTTGGGATGAGACTCAGTGGGATTCCGAGTAATTGATTCGGCGCTACGACCATTTGACTGGGTCCCTGAACGGTCCATCCATCTGGTAGACCTGATACACTCAGTTGGAGGACAGCCACATCGTTACCATTATTTTCAACCCAAGCGGTTGGCATTCCACCTTGGTCATTGATTTTCCAAATTCCCTTATGCCCAAGGGTAATATTTGGTGCATCTCCAACTCGTACGGGTATTTCTTGAACCGTTGAACCCGAACCATCAGCATCGCTGATTCGAAGTTTTAGAATTCCAATTTCACCAGCAACAGCATCTTCAGGTGGGGTGACAAAGACAGTCATGGAAGTAGATTCGAGGGGCTGGATAATCTCCCCATGTTCGGGATATGAGATGTTCCATCCCGCCCCTGCTTTAGCGAAATACGGTGCACGAGGTGCATTGCCAAGTTGGTCAACCGTTAAGGTTACATTTTGTCCAGCAGGGTCAATGGTGAGTGAAGTATTCGCAAGATTGAATCTCCAGCCAGATACATGTTCAACATCAAAACTCAGGTTGATTTCTTTAACCCAAATATTTCCCGAGTAGACTCCAAATTGCATGTGGGCTACAGTATCTGCCCAAGTGGTTGAAGGGACTGTAAATTCGAAGGTGTAAGGAGAGGATTGGTTGACTCCAAGTGGCTGGCCAGTGAATATTGGGGCGTTCCATTGTGATGAATCGAGACCCGAATAGATATAGGTGAATGAAGGAATAATTCGTAAGGTGTCGTTGGCATTACCAGTATTCATTGCTGTGAATTCAACTGTGACCAAATCATTTGGGGCGACAAAATATTCAACACCGGATGACATGTTGATCTCCCATCGATGATCAGGTTCTGCTTCGACAAGTAGGCTCACTGAATCGACCACTGTAGGGTCGCCAAGAGAGGTCCAATGGAATTCCAATTCAAACGGAGTTTGAGCAGGAACATCTGCACCCAAGGTAACTTGCACCGTGGCAATCGTATACGCCAATGGTCCAAGTGAACGTTGTTCAAGCGAAATAAATGTGAAATTCACTGGTGGTGAATGTAATTCCCCTGGTATCGGATTCGCTTGGGCAGAGAGAAGATATTCATCGATTCCATTTCCAGGATTTTCTAGTTTTAAGCGAATATTTTGCGGTTCAGTCACGTTCATAGAGACGCTTTCTCCAGGTGCAGACGGTATTGGTTCCAACAGGGTTGCTTGAGAGCGGTAAATTTGCAATACTTGCAATGAGAATGTCAAATTGGAGTGGTTTGTCGAGGCCTCAGAAGTTGAAAACACATGCCGGTATGGCACAGCGTTTGGAGGCAGTTGAAGGGTAAGCGTGCCTATTGCAACACCATTGCCAGAGAGTTCGAGGTTCGAACCGTTCAATGTAAGGTCACCACTTGTCGACCATTGCCAATTCGTTTGAATCATCTGTGCATCCGCCATGTTCCATTGGAGAATTCCGCTTTGAGTAAGGTCAGCGTTAATTTGCCATGATAATGTTGTGTTTGGTAGACTTCGCGAATGCACCGGTGAAACGATCGTCCTAACTGCAGTAAATTGAATCTCTAAATCCTCGCACAAAGTCTCACTGCCACTCCCAATACAAAGAGTGAGTGTTGTTGAGGTGGTTGAACCAGGGCTGACTGTGTTTGGGACAACAAGATGTGCAAATAATTCCACATCTTGATTCGGATCTAAAGTCAAGGCAAAGACTTCATCTCCATTTGCATTATGAAGTGACGGAGAGCCACCCCATGAAGGTGCTGTCCAATCCATTGAGGTCGTTGTTTCCTGTGCATTTCCAAGGTTCTCTATCACCATCCATGCAGTTGCAGTATCTTGAATCTGGCCGTAGCCATCGCTTCTTGCAAGGCCACTGGGACCAGTGACTGAAAGCCCACGAGTGCGAAGAACCTCCAAAGGCATTTGAATCGTTGTCGTGACCGAAGAGTCTTCATCCAGAGTTAAGATGAAATCGACATAACTGTTATCGTCACCCAATGCATCACTTGGTATTCCAACATTGAATGCAATACTAACTGGATTATTTGGAATGAGGCTTGGTTGTACATCAGCACCACTTTGTAAATTAAACGTCCAACCTGATGGTAGAGCGCTGTCATCCCAGGTCAGACTCCAATCAGCAGTTCGTGAACCAATGGCAACCAATTCGAGTGATACAGTTTCAGTAGCACCCGGAGAGATGCGAGGAGTATCTATTGGTAGGTCGATACGTGCCACAAAGGGTTCAACAATTGCTAATTCAGTTGTAGCAATATTATTGTCTTCACGGGCCTCGGTAAGGTTACCATTCACATCCAAAATCATCGTGATATTATGAATCCCTAATTCTGCAGTAATTACCGCAGTAAATGTGAGGGGACCGCCTTCTCCGGAAGGAGAAACAGGTTTGACATCATCAAAGCGTTCGCGTGAAATTTCGTTACCATTCATCAAGAGTACAACATCGAGGTCATCATCATTTTCAATTGTACCGATGTTGGAAAACTGCCCAGTAATCGTTACTTGCTGGCCAGGGTCTGGTTCCGCAGGATTGAAACTGATGCCTCTTTGATCGGCAAGAGGTGCAAAGTCTGCAGCACCTTGCGAAATCAAAATATCGCCGATGAGGATATCAAGCGTTCCATCACCGTCCATGTCTGCTACAGCAGGTCCAGCCCAAACTCTATGAGGCATTGCTAAAGGAGAAGACCAAGCATTGCTAATATCGGCTGATGCACCAGTGTCACCATCAAATGCCCAGAGGCGCTGGCCAAAGGCCACGATGATTTCGGGCACATCATTACCATCGATGTCCATCCAAATTGGTGAAGAGGCTGCAATTTCATCGTTGTCGTTGCCGTTACCCCGTTGTAAATCGCGAGTCCATTCTTTCAAGGGCGTAGTAAGGCTAATGTCATGACACCCAACCATACCTTTTCTGTTGAAACTGATCGAAGATTCGGAATACCACGTCACCCAACATAAGCGGTCATGAATACCATCATTCGTGGTGTCAATTGGAAGGGGTTGAGCATCAGCATAACCATTCTGTGCTCGGAAATTGAAAATCTCGCTGGTCGAAGTGAGTTCCATGCCGATGAAACGTGCTCCACTTCCGGAGGTGGCGCCGTTGGAATCGGTAGGTACGGTGAGAATCATTTCAGGTGCATCATCGCTATCCAATTGAACAATGACTGGACCGGGTAGACGGAGGCGAGGTGAATCTGAATCTGAATCCGTTCCTTGGATGGCAACACGCTCCCAATCAAGTGAACCAGATGCCCCATCAATTCTCCAGACCCACATATTACCCGAATTCGAATCAATTGTCGTTAGAACAATTGCAGATGTTGAACTATCAAGAGCAGCCCATGCTGGGTCCGATGGATGTGTTCCTCGGTCAAGTGAGATTTCCCATTCAGGTTCAGATGGAACACTGGTCGTTAAGGCGAAAGACAAAACAGTTGGGTCATTTGAATTATCGTCGACCACCGCTAGGACCAATTCCGGAGTACCATCCAATTGCAAGTCAGCAAGAAGTGGTTGAGTGACTGCAAAATGATTGCTTTGGCTTGTTGGCGGATGTGGGCTTGAGATTCCGATTCGATAATCACTGTCACTGTAACTCCAAAGTTTTTCATTACTATGGCCTGTTTTCTGCCAACCTGATTCAGTACACGTCAATTCAGGAGACCACATCTCCACTTGGAGTGTACTTGATGTATCATAGACGATGAGAATCTCCGGCTTTCCATCAAAATCAATGTCATGCACGATTGGGGTTGAACGGATGTCATTGGTCTGACCAAGACTCACTTGCCAAGCGATTTTTGCTTCATCACCTGAAAGTATACTCAGCATACTCTCACCCCCCTCTTTCCAAACTGTGACTGCAAACAGTTCTCCTAGTCCACATCGCTCGATGGCTGCATTTGGCGCAGTAATGCTTTGAGAGAAATTTGCAATAATTGAACCGTATGCATCTGCCCCGTTATCAAGGCCAACCCAGTTGACGACTGGGCTGTCAATTACCCCGTATACAGTGACATCATCAACGCTTCCTTCACCTGGTCCTCCATCGGGTCCGTGAGCAGGCATCGTTCCATTATGCGTCGGAGTTCGAGCATATTGCCCCCAAGGCTGGGTTCCACCGACCCATGATTGGTTGTCGTTTGATGAGTAGACGAAGGTCGAATTTTCAAACTGAGTTGGTGTATTCGCCCCATTCATCAAAATCGGAGAAATTGACGACAGCACCAGCAGTAACAATGGCAAAATTGCGCAGGCGACTTTGCCCGCTCGATGCAACGATTTGCTGGTCATTATGGTGTAGGTACCTCGGGGGGTTGTTATGGCTTATGGCGGTGTGAGTTAAAAAGAGCCGATTCGGAGCCATTTTTTATTCACTCAATACCATGTTTGATGAATATTTTTTATCGCAGCCGACCCTTTGAGGGGCGAGTGGATTAAATAGGGGTCATCAGTGGCGAGAATGACTACGGTCGACTTCTCTCTCGAGGCACATGCCGGTGAAGGACGGAATGGGATTCCCCACTCCATCATCATCTGTGCTTTTTTTGAGAATCGCCTTGAGGTGAACACGATGTATAAAATAGTCACAAAGGAAGACACGATTCGCATTCCAGCTGAGTACATGCGCAAGGGTGTATCCTTGAACGACCACATTGACCGTCTCTCAATGACCGCTTTTGAAGGTCGATTTGATGACCACAACCGATTCATTCTCGTGACTTCAAATCACGAACCTCTTGGTCGTGGACGAATTATTCACGGTGACGGTGCTATCTACCAGCGAGTTCGATTCGATGCAGTTTTGTTTTGTATGGATGACTACGAAGTGGTCGAAGGCGCAGTTTCTGAAGTCAACGAATTCGGAGCCTTCGTTCGAATTGGCCCAATGGAAGCTTTGCTTCACAAGTCGCAAATTATGGAAGACCAAGTCGAAGCAAATGTCGGCGCTGGAACCATCACAGGCCGTCAGTCCAACCGAAGCATCAGTGTTGGCGACTCGGTTCGAGCCCGTATTGTATCTCTTTCCCCTGACACATCTGATCCTCGTCGTTCGAAGATTGGTTTGACCAGCAAGCAACCTGGACTTGGCCGCCACGAGTGGCTCGGCGATGACGATAACGAGTGAGGTGAAATGTATGGTTAAGATTCCTTATGCATGCGGAGAATGTCACCTCGTCCTTGAAGATGGAGTGGATATATGCCCTCGTCACCCGTCTGCTCGTGTATCGTCAGAACACCAAGGCTACGTCATTATCACGAATCCAAATCGTTCGGAAATTGCCAAGCGATTGAAGATTGAGCAACCAGGGAAATATGCCCTTAAAGTAAGCATTCGTTGAAGGAGATGAAAGTATGGATATCGTATCGCGCAAAGAAAACAAACTACTCAATCGAGTGGAAATCAATTTCCGCTGGCAACATGAAGGTCAAGCTACACCATCGCGCAAAGCGGTTATGGACCTTGTTAAGACCCTTGAACCAGGGTCAAATCCTGATTACATCGTCGTCAAAGAATGTAACACTCGCTTCGGTCAACCATTGACCACTGGTATGGCATTCATTTACGCTGATGCGGGCTCGATGTCTGTCGAACCTGAATTCATTCACAAGCGACACGAACAATTCCGTTCTGCAAAACCTGCTAAAGAAGGAGGTGACGAGTGATGGGAGACGGTCCTAAAGCTGGAGCAAAGTGGTCGAAGTACTCTGTCGGAGAAGACGGTACACTCACTCGTAACGCAGAATTCTGCCCACAATGTGGCCCTGGTGTGTTCCTTGCTGTTCACGCTGACCGCAAATCTTGTGGTCGCTGCGGTCATACTGAAACCAAAGAGTGAACTTCAACCCATCATTGAGCGAATATCGCTCAAGATACCTTCGGGATTCCAATTTGAATGTGTCCAGCGAACGCGTTGGTAACCATATTCATCAACTAATACAACACCGTTGGTGTGTTGAACTTCATAGTAAACGGTATGTCCTCGACCAAGACTTGTACTCGTGTTTGCTTCAGTAAGTACAACACCTATTGAGAAATCAGTCCAAACTTCTTCAATCAGCGACAGATTTTCTTCTGTTTCAACGGTCGTTGTAAGGTGTGGCCAAGAGACGTTGTAATTCTCCATATATTCGGTGAGGGCAATTGGCCCATCTCGCCATGGGTCCACTGTAATGGAGACAAAACTGACGTTCGAACGTTCATTATCACTCAGTTGCGAATCGATCCATTTCATGTCCGATGTAGTTGTTGGACAAACATCAGGGCAATTGACATAGATGAAACCAAAGATGACTACTTTTCCATCTACACTCGAAGAGTTAAACATGGAATTATTGTTGTCCTGTAATAAAAAAGGTCGAAATGTTTGTACTGGATTAACGTCTTGTCCTTGGTAGTTATCGATTTCTGCAGGACTCAAACATCCTGCACTCACCATCATGATGGTTAGGCAGAACACCAACAGTAACTTATTCACTGTGAAGCCTCAATCATTGTTGCGATATCCACGAACAAAGGCTGCCCCGATAACGACAAGAAGAAGCCATGTCGAATTCCAAAGCAATCCCCGTAGATCGACATTGTCCTCAATTGAATCAAAGAGTTCAGGCATATGTGAATAGAGAGTTTGTGCAGCATTTCCGCCTGGAGGTCCGCCGCCACCACCGCCACCGCCTTGGCCGCCTCCAGCATTCGAATCATCTGCAATACCATGGTAGCAGAGCAAGAAGTATGGGAAACCAATCATTGGGACTGTATCTCCATTGGTGTCAACAACCGTCTTACTTGAACCACTCAATGGAGTTGAGACATAGTAGTAGGTTCCTTCTGGGTATTCAGGTGTTGGTCCGAATCGCCCGTTGCATTCATCCAAATCTCCAGAGCCGGAGACATAGTTCCAATCATCGATGCCATTGTATCCTTGATCGCCACCTTCATTGGTTCTTTCAACTTCATATGACGACTTCATTCCTTTGACTGCGCCACTGTCATCCCATGTATACATGCCATAGATTGGATATCCATCAAACGACCATCCAATAATTGGGGAATGTTTGGTTGAATCGATTAAACTCCAATCATAGTCTTGCATAGTTTGACCAGATTCTGGTTCCCAGTACTGGCACATAGCATCCCAGTGGTAATGCACGCCTGTCGGGCCAGCATGCGCTCCACAATAGCCGAGGTCAATGGGTTGGCGGTCTTCGGTGAAGTAAAAGAAATCAAGAGCAACTGCGTCTCCACCAGGACCTTCTTCAGGTCCAAAAATTGGGACGCCGTTTGTAGCTACTGCCACTTGACCTCGGTCAGCTGCACATTCCCATTGCCCATTTGCTGCAGGACAATTGGTTGATGTATGACCGCCGTTCGTGTCGTTAGTTGGATTCAATGGTATCGACCACGTGAGAGTTTGCTCATTACCACCAGGTCCTAACGCTGAAACCCAATCATGGTTTGGAATTCCATTCGAGTTTACATCCATTGATGTTGATGATGATGTAACACTGACTTCACATTGAAACCAAGGTCCTGAACCACCACCGTTTGGGGCGCTCACACCGTTGGTATTTGCATTGTAGCTGTTGCCGACACCGTTGTCATCCCGAACCCAAGGACCGTTCCCATCTTGGCAATACCATGATTCCTCTGCAGACCAGTCTGGCAATGTGCAACCATCTGCTCCAACGATATCTCCTAGAGGAGTGTTGAGGCATTGGTCAACAGCATCGCTGACACCATCTCCATCGCCATCCTTCTGAGTGTCTGAGCATCCATCAGCGTCGACGGTTTCTCCTGCCGGAGTATTTTGACAAAGGTCGAGAACATTGTTCACTCCATCTGCATCATCGTCTTTTTGAGATTCAGAACATCCATTTCCATCTACTGCTTCACCAACTGGTGTGCTGGGACACATGTCTTTGTCGTTCATTATTGCGTCGAGGTCATCATCAGTTTCAGAATCTGAACATCCAGTGGCATAGACAGGTTCGCCTTCAGGCGTAGAATCACAGTCATCTGCATCATCGAGCACTCCATCGCTGTCGAGGTCGGTTTCAGGTTCTGGGGGAACTGGAAGATTGAGCCGGATGGTTGAAGTTGATTCAGCAAATAATCCACACGAGGCGATTAAATCTCCCTCCGTATTATGGTACGAGGTGTTGACAAGCATACTGTATTCGCCTGTTGTTGAATTTTCATCACCATCGATAAGACGTGCAGGGCTTTGTCCGAGGGGGTGGTATTCAACACTACAGGTATTTGGAAACGTATGAAGCATTAAGCCCTGAAGCGTCCCATTTGAAGAATTCTCCTCAGGTAGAATCCAAAGGACTGAGAGAATGACATCCGCTTCCTGTGGAGCAAGTATGGTCAATTGAGAAATCGAAACATTGCTGGTCAACCCTGCAGCATCAGTGGCCTGAATTTGAATGAGCCAAGTACCCGGTTGTGAGCGTTCAGTAGTGATAGACCATGAGCCATCGGATGCTGGAGTTGTGTCACGTGATTGACCAATTTGTTCAAGGCTATTGGAATCAAGCAGAAGTAGATTTACGACCGCTGAGTCCGGTGCCTCATCAAGAATGAAGCCTCCAATACTTGCATTCGAACCATCCCAAAGGTGGTTAAATTGCTCAGCAATCAATACGCTTGGTAGCGTATTCTCTACAATGTTTGAATCGTGTTGAAATTCGTCATCGACCGCAGTTTCCTCATCGGTATTGATCTCATCAACCATGAGTACAAATCCTGAACTTACCATAAGGAGGGCAAGAACGCCACTGAGGATAATCATTTTCGATTCCATATTTACAACTCATCTGCAATACCTTATAGGGCTTCGGTGCGCTTGAATGACGTTAATTCAATTTGAAAACAATTTTCAAAAGTTGGAAGAAATAAATTCGCCACTGTTCATAAGTACGAGTGTTGAATCATTATATGCAACAATCTGAACTGGGATATCATTGAAGACATGGCGTTGGTCTTTCGTTTCTGAAACAAGTACTTCTTCTCGCCAACCGGCAATGTGCCATGCCTCATGTTGTTCACTCCATACTGCGTGTTGTACGGGTCCTTTGAGTTTGAAATGTTTCTGTGGAGTTTCTGCTCGGTGCCAAATGACATCGCCACTCTCGTAACAAAGTAAATGATTCTCATCATGGCTGTAGACGGAATTAAGAATTCCATCATATTCGACAACTTCAGAATGAACTAATTCACCATTTTCTCGAAGATAAGTATTGTGACCCGCACCTCTTGACCAAACATGCAAAAGAGAACCTTGAAAGGAGGCTGAAATTACAACTTCAGCATGTGGCAGGTGTTTCATTTTATCCCAGGTCGGTTCTTGAATCCGCCAATGCTCCCCGGCATCAGTTCCCATCGCATAGATTCCCTTTTGCCAGAGTATGAATGCAAATTGTTCATCGTTTGAACACAATACAAGCGGCTCAGCATCCAATACATGAGACCAAACTGAACCAGCAGGATGGAGTGCGGCATCAATTGTTGTCCGAGTGCGAAGTTCTCCACGTTCGGGGCCATTTTCCAATCCCCTGTCAAGTGCAAACGATGCCATTCGTGCCAGCAACAATTCATGATCGACCCAAGTGACAATCAAGTTCTTTCCAAGGAGTGTACTGCTTTGCAATGAACACGGAAACGGCTTTGTTACTTCGCTGGTTTTTTGTAATTGCAAGTCGAGTGCAAGAAATTCACCATCGATTCCGACAGCAATGTAGCCTTCATCCCACCGCCAGATTTGAGAAGGGTGAAACGGCAATGGCTCCACACTTAACTCGGGCATGGTTGGGGGTTGGAGTGGGGCTTTGTCAATACTCGCATGTGCGAGGTATGAAATGTTGACTTGGTTACCGCTCTGCATGGACGCTGTGCATGTTGTCTTGATTGCGGTCAGTGCAAGTGATATTGCTTCAACCAACCAATCCGATGCCTTGATGCGGCTGGCTGAGTGGAATGAATTAGATCCAGTCGAAGGCCATCCCGCATTCAAACGATTCAATGTGCGAATGTGGATTCTTCCGGGGAGTGTTCTGCGAGAAGATTATCTTGCACGCCGATGGAAGCAGGCATCAGGAGAAACGGTCGATGAAATTATTTTCCCGTCTCGACATTCAGCAGCAAGTGGACGACCATCATTGACGCTTCATCCGATTGGAGTCATGCAACTCGATGCTGATGATATTCCCCTGTACGGTGGTAAGGCTGGTGACGCACCGCCACCTTCAACTCGGCTGGCATCATGGTGGCAGGAACTTGTTCGAACATCTGAACATGTAGACCTTGGAGAAGAATTTGATACATCACTCGAAGTCACCCACCATGGGCCATGGTTGGAAGTGCCTTCCTTATTCATCGAAGTAGGCTCAACTTCTGCCACATGGGGTCATGTCGGAGCAGCTGAATTTTTAGCAGATATCATTCATCGTGGACTTGGTTTGGATGGCGGGAAAGGATTTGGTTCCTGGGACTCAAAGCGTGATGCTGGCCTACCTGTTTTGATTACCCTCGGCGGTGGACATTATGCACCACGAGCCAATAATTTAGCGCTCCAATCAGGCCTTCGACTCGGTCATATGCTTGCAACGTACGCACTTCCATTTACCGCTCCCGAAATTGAAGGCGAAGTACCAGGAGGCAATTGGAAACAATCTATTAATGCAGCGTATGAGGCTACAAAGAAAGCATATCCAAATGGAAGTATTATTTTTTCAATGGATAAAAAAGCATTCAAGGGTTGGCAAAGACAAGCGATACGTGACTATCTTGAATCGCTACAATCACCCTTGTTGACTTCGAAAGGAGTTTTGGCTCTGCTTGATGATGATTCTGGCAGGTCTAATTGAGGTAACCCTCAAGAGTCTCCTTCACTGTCGGGTAATTGGGTGAGTTCATGGTCAGTTGGTTTTCCAAGTCAATTGTTGCAGTGACTGTCCGAATGCCGAAATGGTTTGTCGGTTGGGTCTCACGACGGTATGTTGCAGGTCCATCCTTAGATGATGCCGTTTCAATAATGAAACGCCTCTCGAAAGAAAATGCTTGTTTTACCCTCGACGTTCTCGGTGAAGAAATTACTTCATTGGCAGAAGCACAATACTTTTTGGATGAGTACATGGCTGCAATTGATGCAATTAGTGAACATAATCTCGATGCGAACCTATCGATAAAACCGACCGCTTTCGGTTTGCTTATCGATGAAAAAGAAGGCATGAAGAACATTGAAACTTTGGTCCGCATGGCCGAAAAGCATGACCTGTTCGTTCGCCTTGACATGGAGGATCACCGAGTCACTACATCGACCATTCAAGTTGTTCTTGACCTCCATAAACAAGGCTTGACCAATGTTGGCACTGTTTTACAAGGGCGGTTGTTTCGCACATTAGATGATATCAATTCACTTGAAACTGAATTGGGTCCTGCTGCCGATTATCGTATCTGTAAGGGGATTTATCTTGAGTCAGAAGACATTGCCTATACCTCATATCGAGACATTGTCGATGCAACGAATGCTTGTATTGACCGAATGTTAGCGGCTGGTTCATACTGTTCGATTGCAACCCATGACATCCCAGTGATTGAATACGCGAAATCAGCTTTGATATCTCATGGAATGGGTCCAAACATTCCAGACCCACGGCCGAATGCAGGTCCTTCTCGAACAGCAAAGGGTCCAGGGTATGAATTCCAAATGTTGCTTGGCGTTCGTGGGCCACTACGCAGAAAATTGGCAAAGAATGGTCATCGTACAAGGGTGTATATTCCCTATGGTGAACAGTGGTACGAATACAGTATTCGACGATTAAAAGAGAACCCAACTATTGGCACACAAGTAGCCAAGGCATTCATCATGCCATGGACAAATCGGCCCTAATCAGTTCCGAGGTCGCTTTATTTTACGCTTATTCGTAGGTGCAACACCTTTCTTGATAATTTCCTTGGGAAGTTCGGGATTAGGATTGAATCCAAGTTTACCTTCTTTCCATGCTTGACGACGCTCACGAGGAGTTCGAGGTGCAAAATGTTCCAGATTTGGTGGTTCATGCAGATACATGCGCTTGATATCGCAAGCTTCAACCGTACCTCGAAGTGTTTTGGTATGACCCATGTGAATTGCACGAATCCGCCAAGTTTGTCCGTGAAGTTCCATCAAATTACCTGCAGTATAGGTCTTTTCAGCGGGAACCACCAACACATCTGAAGTTGAATCTTCTCCTCGTGTCATGGTAGTTTTAACACGCACCATGTCGCATCGCAGAGCCGATGCACGAACGACGAGACTCGCTTCACAATACTTGACATATTTTCTATTTTTCATTTCAATCTGATGGATGGACCACAATTTGTCATCTTCTTGAAATACATCTTCCAATCGAAGAATCTCATCGGCATCAATCTCAATTATCTTTGTCACTGATGAAGGTCCTTCTGTGAGAATAAATGGAATCTCTATGACAGGTGGTGGGCGGATATGGACGGTATGGACTTTACTGCAATCCTCACACTTGAGTAAGTAATCGGCACCTGTGCCCTTTGGATTCTCGTTGAGAATGATATGGCCGGTGACATCATCACAGTCCGGGCAGTGAACTGCGTTTTCGAGTAAAATTTCATCTTCATCGATGAAATCATCCTCTTCTACTGCTTCATCCATGGACATCCCTGTCTATGCGCTATGGCTCTCCCGTTTGAAGGTACCGGCTCAACTGCATAAGCGAGGCTTGAAGGTGTTTCGTTGAAAGGCACCTCCATGGCGGAACAAGAGGGTGCCGATTCCGAAGTGGAAATGGACCACGCCTTAGCTGATTTACTCTCTCCTGATGATACACGTTCTCGCGATGAACCGGAGATTGCTGGTAACATCGGGATTCAATTACAGCACATGGCTCTAAGCACATGGTCGATATCGATTTTACGTCGTATTCGTGATGCTTTTGGTCGACTAAAACCCCAATCAATCCTTGAAGTCGGTGCAGGTATAGGTCACCGCAGTGCGTGGCTCTATGATTTATTTGAGACCGATTCATCAATACCGCAACGGTATCAATTGGTCGAAGACGGTGCAAAATTCGCTGTGATTATTCGTCGTCTCATGCTTCGCCATGATGCCGAAGCCTACACTTCAATCGTCGTCGGTAATATTGATGCTTTGGTTGCAGAGACCAATGCATGGCATGCCGCCTCCTCTACTGGCGTCGAAGTTGGCACTCCGCCGTTGGAAATGGAACATGATGCCATTATTGTTGATGGGACTTCAGAAAACCGTGCACGGCATGTTCAGGCCCTCCTGCCCTTTCTCTCACCAAGTGGAGTTTTGTTTACTGTAGAGCCGGATATGCCCCTGGGTAATGTTGAGGAAGATGATCAAAACGGTATGCGTTTAGTTGAAGGTTTCAATCAATGGATGAAATGTATTCAAGCAACCACGGAAACACATCACATTGCATTCATGCCTTTGTTTGGTGGGACTCTGGTTGCAATGACCAAGAAATGATGAATGTCTTATGCATTTGCAGCATCAAGCAGTGCTTGAATTTTCAAGAGCCCATAGCCATAATCGTCATCGTGACCAGATTGACCTTCTTGTGGTGCAACCGATTGCTGTATCCAATCTTTGACTTGCTCGGTATTCGAAGACGAAGTCGCATCGGCGAGTTCTGGATTCTGTTGAAGCAGTAGAGCAAGTGCTCCGGTGACAAAGACTGTAGCAGCACTTGTTCCATCAACCATCGACCATGTTCCCTCAGAATTGATCACGGCAACGTTTTGTGCTGGGGCGACGAGTTCTGGTTTTTTATTTGGGTCGCCACGAGGAAAGAGCAAAGGAAAAATTTGTCCATCGTTATCACCGGTCGATGAACCAATCCAGTGTTCACCATTTTGAGTAACTCCTCCAGCGCATATGACCAAGCGCTCACCACACGGGTTTGACACATCACCATCATCGTTTTCACCTCCATCATTTCCTGCTGCAGCAACAACAAAGACACCTTGGTCGATGGCATCGTTGACCGCCTCATCTGAACCACGTCCAGTACCTAAGTCGAAGGGCAAAATATCAGGTGCTCCACCAAGTGAGAGAGAGATGATGTCTGCATCATTCAACACACACCAATCGATAGCCTCTGCCACGATATCATCTGCTCCGGAGCCATCTTCAGCCAATGCTTTTGCAACAAGTAAGTCAACACGCGGGGCAATACCTTTCATCCATCCATCTGCGACAAGAATACCTGCCATACTTGTTCCATGGCCATGGTCGTCATAGGGGTCAGATTTTCCTTGAACAAAGTCCTTCCACATCACAAGATTGATCGATTCGAGGTCATCGTGGTCAATCATTATACCAGAATCGACAATACATACTCGGACACCATCGCCATCGTATTGAATTCCAGAAAAGTCAATCAAATTTGAATATATTTCCTGTGATTCAAGGGCTTGTTCTGCTGGTCGATAACTGACCAATCCGTTTTCTCCAAAGACAATGAATCCAATGTAGACCATTGAAGAAAGAAGCAGTATGATGACGCCAAATACAAGAGAGCGTTGTACAAAGACCAAATTTTCTTCGAGTGCCTCTTCTTGCTCAACGAAGATGGGCGGGATTGTCATCTCCCCTTCATACTGAGATTGATTCAGATTTTTGTTCTCATCCTCTTGCATTCATTCACCCCATGTTCAACTAAATGCATGGACAGCTTCAGCAAACGTTTCTGCAAAGAGTCGTGCTTCTTCTTCGGTATTGTAGAGGTAGGCGGAGGCGCGTAATGAGCCGTTGGGATGGCCCCGGGAATTGAACCAAGAATGAACACAATGCTGACCACTCCGAACCATAACTCCAGCCGCCTCGTCCAAAAGTATTGCAATGTCGTGGACGGGGAGGTCTTGCATAAGAATCGAACAAATCCCACCACGCTTTCGAGCATCCAACGGTCCAATGATCTCTATGCCAGGTAAATCTTTGACACCATCGGTCATAATTTGATTTAAGCGAACTTCGTGTTCATACACTTCATTCAAATCAATCTTTGAAAGGTAATCAATCGCCGCACCTGTAGCAATCATTCCTGAAAAATTACCTAATCCGCCTTCAAAACGGGCAGGGGGATTTGCCCATTCAATTGAATCATAGGTTGATGATGCAACCGTTTGACCACCAGCCTGTATCGTTCGAAGTCCATCGAGTAAATCATAGCGGCCCCAGAGACCACCCATTCCAGAGGGTCCACACATTTTGTGTATTGAAAACGCTAAAAAGTCGATATCAAGGTCTTGAACATCAACCTTCAGGTGGGGTGTAGATTGGGCGCCATCAACACAAACGAGTGCACCGTGGTCATGAGCTACTTTGGCGATCTCTTTGATTGGAATCTTGACGCCATCAAGGTTTCCTACATGGCTCATCGAAACGAGTTTTAATTTTGAACCCGCATCGGCACATGATTTCTCAAAGGCCTCCATGTCAAAGGTATTATCTGCATTTGAAGTGACGATTCGATGGTCAATTCCCTGTTCTTGTTCGAGTTGGAGCCAAGGGACCAGATTTGAATTGTGTTCACGGTCGGTGGTCAGTACGACATCACCTTTGGACCAAGATAAGCCATGAGCAACTTGATTCATAGAATGGGTTGCGTTTCGAGTGAAAACGACCTCATTTACAGACTCAGCATTCAAAAAATTCTGCAACTTTGAACGAGAATGTGCAGTTGATTGTGAGACTTTGATACCGTATCGATGGACAGACCTCCCGCCACAAGAAGGGGTTTTTGTATAATAGTCATGAATTGAATTAATGACAGAGTCAGGTTTTAGGGTCACGCAAGCATTATCGAGATATGTAGGCGCATTTTCAGCTCTTAATGTTGGGAAGTCCTCTCGTAATTTTCTAAAATCCATCACCACGCCTCCAAGTCCGGTAAAAATTCGAGAGCAGGTGCATTAACGCCACATTGTGGGCATTCAAAGCGGGTTGGTGCGACGGTTGAACAGAGTTTACATTCCGAGCCAATCAAGTTCTGTGCAGAACACCCTCCAGTAGGGCAGGGCACAGTAATCACTCCATCTTCATTCCGAACAATATTGACTTGAACCTCACATTCCGGGCATCTCGATTCGTTCTCATCAGAGTTTGCATATTGGCTCTTTAACTCTCGTTCTGCGTTTACCGCAGCTCGGGTTTTCACTTGAGCACCAGTGCCGAGCATGCGTTGTGGATACCAAATGAGCACTATGAAAAAAGGAATTGAGAGACTACCTGTAATGACATGCATAACCAAAGAGCCGAATCTTTCAGCACCCCGTTCTGCAACAAAATGTGCACCCGCCCACGCTGATACAGTGATCAATACAAACCACAGTGCGAGAATCAAACTCCATCCACGGAGTGAATGTTCAGCCATTTCGATTTCCATTAAACGGACATCTTCATGAACATGGTATTCTTCAACATGATAATCACGAGTTTCAATGACGGCTTTAGCAAAATAATAGATGAAGAACATCACAATGAGGGTGGCTAAAGTACCTTCCATCATTCCCCCGAGGCTGGCTTCGATTGGGAAATTCATTTGCGTTTTGTGATACAAAATTTGAGCCAGCACTGTAATGTTCCAAAAGAACAGTAACGACAGTGCATGGACTCGCATTATCGGGAATAAGCGCCAAAGTTGCATTGTAAACAACCCCCAGGCTACCAATGAAAGGAGCATTTGGAAATATCCGAAGCCGCCAATTAAACTCAAGCCATCAAGTCCAATTTTGGTCGCATCTCCACCATTAAGAATCTCTGGAGATAGAGAACCGAGAAGGAATGCTAACACACCGAGGCCAAGTGTAATCCAATGGTCAAAGGTCCATTCGCGTAGTGCTAATTTAGACTGGAATCGTAATTCTACTTGGAGCGTATCCAACGGTTTGGCAATTGGATGAATCTCTGAAAGTGAAACGAATGGCTCGATGTCACTTAAACGGAAGGGTAGGACACGGTGGTCGTCATCAGTGTCGATGTCGGTCAATATGATGGCTTCAATTGCCTTTTCAACTTGAGCCGGAACCTCTTCGCTCATAACCTTCGTAGTCGCTTCTCCTTTGAATTGTTTCGGATTAAAACTTTTGAAGTGAGCCTAACTTTTCATGGGTGAGCGTTAAACGGTGAAGGTAAGTCGCCGGGATAGAAGCCGAGATCGCATAGCCTGGTAGTGCGCGCGACTGGAAATCGCGTGGGCCTGTCCCGCGGGAGTTCAAATCTCCCTCTCGGCGCTTCAGTTGCTGTTTCAACCTACTTTGTCGATGACATTTTTGAGTAGCTCGAACCAAGAATAAGTGGAGCCACCGGCGAGATTTGAACTCGCGACCTCCTCATTACCAATGAGGTGCTATACCGCTAAGCCACGGTGG
>Ga0308019_10000643_pt1 | contig 21685 bp, 39 predicted proteins | sample Neamet284_FD_203135 | JGI IMG/M metagenome (GOLD analysis project Ga0308019, IMG submission 203135) | Marine microbial communities from water near the shore, Antarctic Ocean - #284 | ecosystem: Environmental > Aquatic > Marine > Unclassified | place: Southern Ocean | collected 2014-10-01 | reverse complement strand
ATAATCTTTGCATAAGGGTTTATACCCAAGTCTTTAATAGAAGTATCAACCTCAAGATCAACTTGTATCTTTTGTTTTGGTTCTGCTACTTTGACTTCAATTTTATTTACTTCTTCACTCATAGTTTTATCCCGCCTTATTTCGTGCTTTCTGTTTTTCGTTTTCTTCTTTTATGTGATTAATAAGCATATCCACATAAATTTCCCTCTCCCAAGGTAACATATTTTCTAAATCACTTAAAGAATAATTATGATGTTGCATTAATGCAAAGTTCGTACTATAATAATTCTCTAGGCTATCGTGTGAGAGGGCTATGCGAAAAAATCGTTGAGTCCTTGTAACACAATTTTATTCTTCTTTTTAGTTTTAGGATTTGTTACCTCTACTTCGTGTTTTAGTTTAGGCATTGTATCGAAAAACTTTTGAACATCTTGAAACTGTTGTGTAGTAAATGATTCAAGAAATTCAGTTAATTCTTTTTTAGTTTGATCTTTAGGATCATATACTTTTTCACCCTTTTCTTCATATATCTGTAAAATACAATTTCCAATGACATCTAACATATTAGCAGGTGTAATATTAGTTAATCCTAGATCAATAAATGATTCAAGTGTAGGATATTTCATAATCATACCCATATCTTCAGATAACTCAACTTTATTTGTATGATCTTCATCAACTTGTACATTAATATCGTTTAAATTTATCTCAATATCTGCATATGTTTTACCATCATCTTGACATAGTACTTTTAGTTTAGAAGTTTCGCCAACAGACTTTGCTCTAATATTTAAAAATATATATTCAATATCGAACATAGGTAAATTAGCAATATCTAATTTCTCAAATGTACAAGAATGTACTATGTCTTTTACTGCTCGAATAGTTTCCTTATTCTCGTCAGCTTCCATAGCCATCATCAATATTTTTTCTTCTTTTACCAAGAACGGTCGATACTTTATCTTCTCGTCTGTACTTGGTATTTCCAACTCATATGTTGGAGTATTCAGTTTTGGTAGTGCCATAATTTAGTCTCCTTTATAATGTAAAATTATGTAAATGGTGGAAATATTTTCCCTTTTGTTAATCTTCCTATAGGTAGTTGTTGTTTTGCTTGATTGAATATACTTCTACCTGTTCTTGCGATTTCTGGTGGTAGTCTATCTAATAGACCATCAATACCAGCTCTCCCTTTAATATCGTGTAGAGTTTGAGTTCCTTTACCAAACTGCATACCTGCAACATGGTCAGCGGTGAGATTGAACCATTGTTTGTAGTTAAATGCTACATTGACTTTTACTATATTATTACCTTCATAGTTATAGTCAATCTGACTTATCGTTTGAGGATAAACTTCTGTTGCCTCTATGCCATAAGTTGGTATATCTCTATCACCTTCTCCATCTAATGAACCTAATTGGTATATATGCATTTTACCAACATAGTTGTCGTAATAATTTGCTTTATGTGTAATACGATTAACTGCCATCTTTTGCCACATTTCAAAGAATTGTCTTTCTCGTAAATATTTATCTGCATAAAAAGAAGCATTGATCTGACCAGTAAATGCTCTTGCTTGTACTAGATCATACTCTGGTGCTGATCCGTATTGAATTTTTTGTGTTTGTAAGTCAACACCCGGCATGGTGATAGAATCACAATGTATGTTTACTTGTTTTCCCATTTCAGTAGACAATTGGTGCATAGTAGCCGCATTAGGATCTTCTGAGGTGCGTCTGTTATCGTTAGGATTTCTTTGAGGTGAAACTATGTCTGCAAGATTAGTTGGTAAAGATAATCTAATTGCAAATCTTGTAGTTCTAGCATAACCTTCTGACTTGGCCATCATAGAACGAAAACGACCAATGGTATTTTCTTGATTACCCTGTTGTCTCAATCTAGGGTCTTGATCGACTCTATCTAAACTCTTGTCTCTAGGAAAACCTACTCTTATATCGAATGGTCCTACTCTTTTTCCTGCTCTAAATATTGCCATTAGTAAGGTCTCCCACCTACAAATCTTGCGACTGGTAAAAATATTGCAACCGCCATTTCATTTGCTGGTATGTTTAAAAATGATGTTCTAACTTGACTATTCAAGTATCGTTTTGTTGTCTTTCTATAGAAAGAGTTATTAACCCAATCTAAATTATATCTTGTTTTGTTATCAAAATTCTCATCTGTGGCATACTGTGATAGTTGTTTTAGGAATGCTACTCTTGCACCAAAGGGTAAATAATGAAAATTAATACCAATGAAACCACCCTTTGCAGGTTCTATTGGAAATATCAATGGAAACTTATCATAATAAGGTAATGTTGCTTTGTGTTTAGCATCATATCCAAACAAGTTCATCATACCATACTTAGGTCGTAATGTCGCTTTACCTCTTGTTATTAAAGACTTTGCACCAGGTGTAGTCATATCTTTGACCTGTTTTCTATACCAGTCAAATGACTTAGGTGCAGTTGCCTTGTCTAAAATTTTATCAAATACAGTCTTTGCCATATTACTATTTATAATGGTTTGAAGATTGTGATTAACTCTTCCTTACCTTTAACTTTGATCTTATCTACTTCAACTGACTTGATATTCTTGAGTTTTTCTTGAGTGTAACTTGAATATAATGTTGGGCAATCTTTATAATCACCTCGACCAGCAGTTGCCTCTAGTCTCGCAGCCAGATTAACTGCGTCACCTATAACTGAATAGTCAAAACGATTTGAACTACCCATGTTACCAATGATTGCTGTACCTGTGTTCACACCTGTTCCGACATTGATATCAGGTAGTCCTCGTTCTTTATATAATGCCTTGAGTTCTTTTGTCTTTGCTTCTATTTCCATAGCACTCTTGACTGCCATCTCTGCGTGATCTTCCATATCAATCGGTGCATTAAATACTGCCATGATACAGTCACCCATAAACTTATCAATCATGGCACCATTGTTGAGTAATATTTTAGTCATGTCATCTAAGAACTCATTAACAAGTTCTACGAGTCCTTCAGGATCATCTTTGTTTTTGTAGTATTCTGAAATAGGTGTAAACCCTATAATGTCCATAAACAAGAAACTCATCTCTCGTCTGTCACCACCGAGTTTTAGTTTACTTGGATCTTTCTGTAATATTGCCACTTGTCTTGGGTCTAGATATGTTTCAAATTGTTTTCTTATTTGTTGTTTCAATTGAAACTCTAAAACGAACCGATTGAATATACTATGCATACCTACTATTGTCAAGCAAATAATGGACCAACTTACATCTGCGAGAATAAGGTATTCGGTAAACAAATAATATGAAGTAAATACGAGTATAACATAAGATAATACTATTGTCAAGCCGATAAACCAGTACGGTGTAAATCTTGCAAGTAGTACAATTAAGACGCCTAGAACTACTGAAATAATCAATTCTAGGAATAGACTATAATCGTATCTGTTGATTTGATCTCCGTCTAATACCGTCTGTAAAGTCGAAGCAGATAGTATATAATCGTGCATTTCCCCTAATGGGGTTGCAATAATACTATTCAATCCTTCGGCAGTTATACCGATAATAACAGTACGACCTGCGAATTCGGAAAAGTCTTCTTCACTTGCTGATATGGTATCGAACTCTTTATTCCATCTTAACCATATTCTTGCGTGTGCGTCAGTAGCGATTGTATCGTAACCAGGTACCCTTACAGCAATTACTCCCCCTTCGCCCGCCTTAATCTGATAACTAGGATCGCCAGTCGCCACTCTTATAGTTTCTAAAGCAATCGCAGGATATGTTTCATCACCAATTCTCATAATCAAAGGCACTCGTCTGACAACACCATCTATCTCTGGTGCCGTATTGATAACACCAACACCATCTGCATATTCACCAATCTCTTTGATTGGTCCTAACATACCAGGCCATTCATACAACCAAGGTAGTGGGTCGCCTATCTTCGCAACACCTCTCGGTACAGCATTCTTATTAATTTGTGTTGTGCCTACCTGTGCAACTACTACACCCATTTGATTTATTGTATTGATAAATTCTTCATCACCACCCATTCTATCATATTCAGAAAAGAGTATCGGCATGACAATAATACCTACTTGTGCCTCTCTAAGTTTGAGTACGAGGTCAGCAAGTATTCTTCTATCCCACGGCCATTGACCATGCTTATCAATAGACTTTTCATCTATTGTAATAACACCTATGTCTTGAGATAATTCTTTTGTTTCAAATTGATGAAGGTAATCAAATGACTTGAGTCTTAGTATTTGTTTGAGGTATGGGTCGTTCAACCCAATAAAGGTAAGTATTGCTAGTGTTAATAGACCTATCGTCCAGTGAGTGAATATCTTTTTCATTACTGGTTTACGGTCATAGAACAGGAAGAATGACCACAATAGAAAGTGCCACTATAACTTTTATTATCTCCTGTTTGTGTGATTGCCATTGAAGAACCATTACTCGTTCTGCCATCAACATCTACATCAATAGTATTGTCATCACCAACTTGTGTTAAATCTATATCAAAACCATTCATTCTTTGTACATCAAAATCAATGTCGTTATCTTCGCCATCTTGTAGAACATCAAGGTCACCATTATTACTAGTAACAATAGTTAAATTAAAATCGTTTGCATAACTGATATGTACAGTAAATATAAAAAATACTACTGCTAAACTAATTAGACTGTATAATATTAATCTCATTGACATTTCCTCCTATTTCGTAATCGTAAATTTCATCATCGCCTTGCACTATATTTATATTGTATCCATACTCTTGATCCAGTCTTAGTTCAAAGTAGTTTGATTCTGTTTCTCGTATCACTAACCATTGCGGTTCTTCATTTAGTATGATAATACCTGTTGCTTCATCTTTACCTGTGACCACACCATCACCCGATCTCTTTTTATCGAACTCACTTCTCATTCGTTTTGCTAACTGGTCATTTAATTGTTTGAGAATGTCACCTAAGAAATCTTGCTCTAGAAAATCTATATCAAGTGCTGTTGCCCAAGCGCTTTCATCTTCTTCTAGATAGTCAATTTCTAAATCATCAAATTGTAGAAAGTCTAAGTCAAGAGCACTAGCAACTTGTATATATTCTGATCTCTCTAATTCTTTAGTTATCTCAGCTGGTCTAGATATAATCAATAAATTACCAATCATATTTTCATCTAAACCTAAGATGACAGGTTTCATAGGCGAACTAGAAATCGTATCAACAACTGTTGCCTGAAATGCTTGATTGAGTATGACTTGACCTGCGTCTGACTCTACTGATATCTCGCCAACATAACAGTTACCACTTGTATCACAACTTGGTAATAGAATGATTGTAGAACTTCCTATCTCATCTACAGTCATAGAAAAGTCTGTACCACGAACACCTATTGTAGCAGTAGGTGTTGTTATCGTTACACTTGTTGGACTAGTTTTTGCAATTTGACCAGAGGCATATCTGATTGTACCTAGTCCTGCTTTGAGTGATAGTTTACCTGTCTTAGTATTAGGGTCGTAAACAAATTCATCAATGATAAGTTTAGAGTGTTCGGTAACATCAACACGAGTCATATCAATAAACTCTATTGCTGTTTTACCTTTACCTGTTTTGATTGTGTCGTATGAAAAGACTTCTTCGTCTATTTGTGAAGTGACTTCTTCGCCGTTTGATTTTCTTTCAATGACGCCATTGCCTTCATGCAATATCACCTCTCCTATACTTGCATAAGAATTACTTACACTTGCAAGAAGAAGTAATATTACAAAAAGTTTCATTAGTCTCGTTGAGTTATATCAATATCGTGGCTGTTTCCTACAGTAGTTAGATTTAACATATTATCATTTGTACCAGATTGTACAATGTCTACATCTGCTGTATCTCCTGTATGAGTGTGAATTAATGTATGACCAACTGAGTCACCATTACCATCAATATCAATTAAGTAATTATTTGAATCGCCATTAACTGTAAGTGTTAGAATAGCAGAGTTACCATCTATCGTAGCAGCAATAACATTTGAATCAGAACCAGACGCACCAGTTATATTAACTGTAGCACTTGAAGCAGAAGCAGTCTCACCGATATCTAAATCAATATTTTGTGAACTACCTGTCCATGTTATATTTGCAGTAGCAGTAGCACAACTTGAGTTAGAAGCACCACTATCACAATTAAAGTCAATGTTGTTTGAGTTACCTGTTATATCCCAAGTACCTGTGTAGTTGGCACCATTAATATCAAAGGTGATAACATTGGCATTACCAATTTGTTTGATATTAAAGTTAGTCGTTGCACCTATAACACTAGACACGGTTGTAGAATTACCTATTGTGTTATTCTCTCCGTCTTGTAATATATCTAAGTCTAAACTAGCACCTGATTGCGTGATGTAAATATCATTTGCATACGCTGTACTAAACATCATAAACATAACAATACTTAAAATTTTCTTCATTTGTTTTTCCTTTATCCGTTTATTCCGTGAGGTCTTAATTTAGTTTTCCACAGACCTTTTATTTTACCCTCATCTAATATTTGCAATATACAATGTTCTATTGCTGATCTCAATGCATAATTAACTGGTTCGTTTACAGCTGCACCTGACTCTAATTCTAATGCCTTTGTACCCATATCTAAAAACTTAAATACATCTCTACCAGTTTTAAAACTCGCAATAGATTTTGTTGATGATACAGCAATCATTATTTCACCTGTATGTACTGATACAATTCTCATAGATACAGTTACCTGATCTACTCTATATTCTTCGTGTATGCCTATACCAAAATATCTTGCACCATCGCCACCACTTTCTACATTTGCGTCATAACCTACAATCGCACCTTCAAATAAAAGACCAGCAAATAACATAGGTTTTAGAACTGCTTGACCCTTGTCTGATCCATCGTATAACTCGGTTGTTGATCTGATTAGTTGTCTCTCTTTAACAAGATTACCTAAACTTGCTCTTTCAACAACTCTAAACCAAGTACCATCACCTGTCTCTTTGAGTGCTTGTATTACCCATACATCTGCACCTTGAGAAACTGCCATACTTAATTGTGAAAACTTTGTACTCGGTTTTCTTTGACCAGTCTTATCGGCAAATTGATATACAGCAACTGTAATAACTTCTTGATCTAAATGATCGTAATAATTTAATATCTCACCTGTCGGTGTACCATATGCCTTAGGTGGTGATTCCTTGTAGGGATAATCACCAGGTACAGTAGCACAACCTGTTAACATTAATACTAGAAATAAAGCAAAGTTTCTCATTTTACTTCTAGCGGTTCTTTCGGTTTAATGTTAGCACACTTTCTTTTTACAGTAGCAAATTCAGGACCTAATTCTAAGTTCTTATATCTACCACATAATTTCAATAGTTCTAACTCTTGTTTTAACATTTCATTCTCTTGCATAATCTTTCTTGTTACCTTATTACAAGATGAACCTAAGTTCCAACGAAATCTAACCCCAGCACGCCACTCGTCTGTTTCGCCTTGAGGATATGTAAATGTGTTTAAGTCACCATTATTTGTATAAAAGGACCCACTAGTTCCTTCTCGTTCTGACCATTCAGCATATGGTTCAATACTACCTTGAGAGCAAGACATACCCCCACTATTCAGATATTCATTGGCAGCGTGTGAATTAATTGTAGATATAAACCATATCGCAATTACACTTATTATTAAACTACGGAAGAATATCATTACCAACCTCCATTTAATTGTCTTGTTAGTTCCTTAATATCGTATGTGTTTTGACTAACGGTATTTTGTATTGTGTAACCATTTTCTCTAGAAGTGTCAATGTATGCTCTTGCCTCAGCCATTTCAGTCGCCATTCTAGTCAACTCTCTTGTAAAATCCTCTTTCGTTCTAGTGATCTCACTACTTATTTGATTGAGGTCTTTCTTCAATAATTCTAATTGTAATGTTGACTGTTCTAGATTAGTCTGTATGTTATTAAATGTAGTGATACCAGTATAAAGTAAACCTAATACCGTAGCAACGATAGGTATGTAAATAAAATATTGCACTATACTTTTCTTGTCCATTTCTCTCTCCTTAAAATACAAAGTCGCCAACAGGTACAGTCATTGTGCTGACGGTGCCGTTAGGATCTGTTATTGTTAATGTAATGTTGTCTGTTGTAGCATCTTTAACCCAATAGATTGTTGATCCTTCAACATCTGCTGTACCACTTGTAGCACAGGTCGTTGTTGAACTATCACAAGAAACACCAAACATATTATCAACTAACTGTTTTGATAAGTTAGCATATATTCTACTCTCAACATTCTTAACGAACTTGGCGATTGTAGTATTGTTTAGTTCACGCTTTGCTGCTGAAGCAGCTGATCTTGCTTTATCTTCTTTGTCTTTTTTTCTTTGAGTTTGTAGTTGATCTACACTTAGAACATGGGTACCATACCCATTGCCACTAAACGCTGGATTGCCGAATTGGAAATCAAGTTCAGAAGCTTGTACATATTTTATGGTGTTATCAAATGCCCACCCACATAACCATAACAACGCCGCACCGAATAACACTAGTTTGATTAGTGTTTTCATACTACTATTTATAATTGGGTTAGTCTTTGTTTTTACTTTTTTTGAGGTTTTCTTTTAATTCGATTGTCGTTTTGACTTTAGACTTTAACCGAATAATGTCATTATCTAACATTCTTATTCTATCTATCAATGCGATTAGAACTGTATTTGCTTGACCTAGTTTGACTTTAATTTGAGTAGTGATAAAAGTGTATATGAAATATATGAAGTACCCCATTGCCACAGCTGCGAACATTGGGAATCCATAGTCTTGTAATACACTAACTAAATAATAATCCATTAATCTCTCCTTGCATCCTTCTTACCATCAGCACGAGCAATTCTTTCTTCGTCTGGCGGAACACCTAGAGTATGTGAGATTAGTAAATCTAACTTTATAACATCATTGTTAATGTTTCTGACTCTATTATCTAATTGAGTTATGATTGAGTGCATTGTTTGAACTTGACCTATAACCGAACCTAGAATATATCTAAGAATGATATAAATGAATATACCCATAGCAAATGAACCTGCAACAGGTAAACCAAATTCAGCAAGTATAATCAAGAACTGTTCCATAATAACTATTTATAACATAAAAAAGGGGTCACTAAGGACCCCTAATTTAAGTTGATATCTCAATACTTAAAATACTATCTTAGTACCTATAGCATAGTTATTCTGATCTTTTGCACCAGCAGTATCATTCTGTTCTAACTGATATTCAGCATAAACAGAAAGAGCACCAGTAATTGGATGATCTATTCCAGCAGTTATGAAAGTATCGCCATCTACGATTTCACCGTATCCTGCGTTAATGCTACCGATTGAGGCAACAACTTCATAACCTTTAGTTTCTGTACCAGCATTATCTTTAACAGAATATGCACCAGTAACAGATAGTTCGGCTAGATCAATTGATCCAGACGCTGCCATATAACTAATGTCTGTATTGTTATCTTTTGAATAACCTACAGAAACACCACTTAATGTAGCAGCAATTTCATGTTTGTCAATGTCTTTAGTATTGTCTGTTCCATCCATTTGAATAAGAGTAGAAATACTAGCAAGTCCAATGCTATTAGATATAACTAAAGTGTTAGATAATCTATCACCTTGGTTTTGATCTGCGTTAGAACCATATACATTGAAAACATCTGTAGCGCCAGTCACAGCAGTAAATACTGAATTTTGACGACCTACACTAAGTTTGCCAAGATCACCACCGTCAACTCCTAAGTATGCAAGTCTAGATGTAAAAGTGTTATTTGAATCGTCATCAACATTTACGCCAACTTCGATTTTACCAAAAGCATTTATATCACCAGCTTCTTCAATTGTTAATCCAATTCTTGAAGCATTATTGCCAGACTTCCATACACCGTTGCCCGATGTATCTTCGTTGTAGTAAGCCATGTAATTTAACTTACCATATATTGAGGCATTTACATCTGGTAGTGTCACCGTAGTTTCAGCGACAGATATAGAAGTAAGTGCCATAGCAAGAGCGATTGCCCCTACCATAGTTTTAATAGAACTCATATTGTTCTCCTTAATTTAAGTTTGATATCTCATTGTTTCATAAAAACAATGCTATTATTTATAAAAACGAATCACTTGATTCGCTGTATTGATTAGAAAAAAGGGGTTGAGTGAAACCCAACCCCTAATGTACAGAACAGGTGGAGAGATTAAGCGTCCTCTTCTGCCAGTTTACTAAAGTAATCAAGTGTTTCATCACTATCATCTTCAACAACTGGAGAGGATGTTGTATCTACTGTTTCTTGTACAACTGGTGCAGCTGTTTGAGTTGCAGGTGGGATCGCAACATCTTCAGCAGTTCCAGTACTTCTTGAACCCATTAAAACTTTATCAAGTTTCGCTTTTAATTCATCATAAGACTTGAAGTTTGATGAGTCAAGAAATGGTTTTAAAGGATATTGTTTATCCCATATAGTTTCGATTGCTTCGTCATTGTCTGCAATAGCAGAAGCGCCATCGAATTCAGATTTATCATAATTCCAATACCCGTCAACTTTTCTGATTTTAAGTTTGAAGTTTGCACCTTCCCAAAAATCAAATGGGTTGATTGGAGTTTCATCTTCGAATTCAGGTTTCATCGCTTCAGTAATCTTATCAAAGATTTTCTTACCGAACTTAAATAGTTTGATTTGACCTTCATTTTCAGGATGTTTTGGATCACTAATGATTTGAATATTAGCAATGTATGATAGTTTTCTTTTTCTCTTACGAGCAATTTCTTTATCTGCTTCTACACCAGAATTCCATAGTAAACTATTTGCTTCACTAATAGGACATTTCTTGTTAAGAGTAGTTAAACTGTTCTCGATTAACCAACCACCAGGCCCTTGGAATGCGTGTGACCACAATCTTGCCCATGGTAAATCTTCATCTTTAACAGCAGGTAAGAATCTAAAGACTGCATAACCATTACCAGTTTTATCTAGTTCAGGTTTCCAGAATCGATCATCTGCATAAGAGTTCTTTTGTTTTGTAGGTTCGGCAACTTTTGATAGTTCGCCAATGAGTGTGTCTAGATTAGACTTTGACCTTTTGAGGGCCGCTATACTTGTATTCATATTGTATCTCCTTGTATGATTGTATTTGTATATGTTTTGTGCTATATAAATCGCACATAGTTATTTATAACGATAGTAATAGTATTATTATAACATCTTTTGATGATAAAGTCAAGCACTAGTATATAATTCTCGTTTTCTATCTTCGTTTAAAATAGCGACTTTTTCTTCTAATTTGTGTATTCTTTGTTTTAATTTAGAGATTTCATTCGATTTCTCTTGACATTCTGCCTCTTTAGTGTAATACATTGACATATATTCCATACTACTTATCCTCTCCTTTATTTTGCTTTTACTAGTATTTTAGGTACTATATCACAATTATATGATAATGTTCTTCTTACTTGATCTGTGCCACTAAACGGATAAACAGTATGCACCAGTGTATATGGAAATATAAAGAAATCACCAACTTTAGGACTTAACCTAAGCTGTGATATTGCTAGTGAATGCTGTTGACCACCTATAAATTCTAAATGTCCGTTTGATGGAGTTTGAGGATTGATTATCTCTTCACCGTATGTATCAGGTGTTTTTAAAAATAATACAGATGAAAGACCTACTAAACTATTTTTACTTGAATGAAAGTGAGCAGGATTATATTCACCTGCAAACATATCATTTATCCAAGCGTTATCTAAAACTACTTGATGTGTTTGTTGTAATACTAAACCTGCTCTTTTCATATATTCTTGAAAACACATTTGAAAAGTACCTTTTATACTATCATCTAATAAATAATTAACTAATTTTTCTTTCTTAATTTTACCTGCAAGTTGAGTAGTCCAATCTATTGTTGTTTTTTCTTTTTCATCAAAGACATTATTAATCTCGTCAATAAATGTTTTAGGCATTTCTATCTTGATAATTATTTCTCCTAATGTATGTACTTGTACTTTTACATCTTCACTCATTCGTGTTCTCCGTGTATTGATCTACCAAGACCTGATTGTTTTTGTACTTCTTTAAAATAATAAGCTGTTAGAAATATTGCGGCAACTAACAAAGCGTGTGCCAGTGCTGATATGCCAAAAGCATAGATATTTTCAACAATGTAAATGCCAAACACAGCAGACCACATCCATGCTAATATTTGCATAGACATTAGTTTCACTTGCATAGGTGCTCTACTAAGTGCATTTATCCTATCATTCATAATTATATCCCAATAGTTTTTCATTATATATCCTTAATCTTTTTCTTTAGTATTTGTTTATATTTTGTAGTATTGTATTTTAGAAATGGTTTGTATCTAATCATTCTTTCATATAGTTTTGGCCATAATACTTTTTCTGTTATACTTTTATTTAAATGCCTAGAAAAGTTTAGTATATCATCTAGTATTATAAATGTTTCAAAGTTTATTCTTTTAGAAAGAAAGTACTTTAATATGTATGGATGTTGACCACCTTTTGAAATGAATATGTTATCAAATGTAATATCTTTTGTATTCATCTGTTCAATAATATAATCTATATCCTGTTCATAGTAATAACTTAATGACTCTATCTTCTTTTGCCATAGTTTAAAGTTCTCATCACCAAGTCTACCGATAATGTCACCAACCCATAAATTAGTATTGGTAACAAAATTGCTAACAAAGTAATCAGCAACATCCCTATCATTATAAAGTTTAGAAAGTTTGTGAAAAAAATACCTATCCCGTCTTTTAGTAAAGGTACCCAACCTTGCCGTTGTTCTACCATTGTGTTTATGAAAGTCATAAGATTGGTTTTTGCTTGTGAAGTGAAGTTTGACAGCCAAGTAGATTTTATAAACCTCAAAACCATTCATTCTACCTACTATACAGTCCTGATTCGTTTTTTGATTTGTGCTACTAGTTTATCTTTTTTCAATCTTCTATCTACTTCGATACCTAGATTTCTACCAATTATCTCTAGTTCTTTTTTTGTCTTATGTTTAAGATCAGTTCTAGTAATTGGGTCAGTTAATTCTAGTACTGATTTTGTCAGAAATTGCACTGGTTCTCCTGGTGCAATCAATTTTTCTAGAATGTTATTAAAGAATTTATAAATTCCCATATCGTTCTCCTTATATCGGCAGTTTCGCCGTTTTCTCTTTTAACATATTCAGTCCCTGAGCTTCATATGCGATTTTTTCTTTTAATGTTTTATTAACAAGCGATCTTATTGTAGCAGGGTCAAGACCAGTCTTATCACAATAGGATACTATAGCGTCCATATATGAAGTTCTTTTCTCTTTAACAATATTCTCAATTATTAAAGCGAATTTATTCGGTGTAATTATATTATCCATAATACTATTATATCACTTTCTATTTGGTTTGTCAAGCAGTTCTTTCTTTAAATCGTCTTTTAAATCACTACGCTTAGGTATCTTCTTATTAGGAATGACTTGCGGTCTATTCTTATTTGCTCTTGCGACTGGATTACTTTTAATTTTTTTCATCTTTTTATAAATAGTTTTATGTTCTCAATTGTCTTTTTAATTACTGCAATCTTTACCTTTGAAGGTGCAGATCAGGCATACTTTACTTACCATACAGATATAGCATTTCTATCAGAGGAATTATGTGATAGTCATATATCTAAAGATGGTGATGAAGTTATTGACTCTCTAAAAGAGCATTACTTAGGAGAAGATGACAACTTTCCACCTAGTTTAAATAAAGATGATTATGTTGCTTTTAGAATCGAGTGTCAACCTTATCTATGGGACAATAAGTCTATAACGCCCATGAGATATAGACCAGAAGTCAAAAAAGAATTACCCCAAGTTTGAAATTGTAAAGTCTGCTATTGCCTCTTTGAGTAAGGGTAGATAAGCTTTCTTATCTTTCACAAATGTTTGAACAGCACCATCTTCTGTAACCATAAGAATCACGACTTGCTCGATGGGTTGACCAAATCTTTCTTCATACATTTCACAATAGGCAGAACATTGAATAAAATAGTTCTCACACCATTCTTCTTTCTTCTCTTTTGTGGATGTTTTAAAATCAATGACAGATAACTTACCATCATATTCAGCGATACAATCAACTCTACCTGCAATCTGATACTTATCACTATACAATGCTGCTTCTTGTAATACTATGTTATCAACATGATCTAGTTGATCTTTCATTATCGTAAACAATGCAAGAGGTAACACTTCTTGTTTTGTCAGTTCTTCATTGTTAAGATAGTTCTCTATCAATGTATGTACAGCAGTACCTCGTCTTGCAGCCGATCTCATTATCTGATTTGCAACATCATTACCTACATGGGCACGCCATCTACGAATACCCTCTTTACCTCTATCTGATAAGACAGTAGTAATAGAAGGATACTTCTCACCCTTAGGGGTTACATAGTATCGTTTACCTTTGATTGATTGTGTGGGTAAGTCTGGGCCAGCCCAAGATGGGGCGTTGTGCTTGAAAGACTTTAGACTATAGTTGTCTTTCATAAATTTATTTAACTGATTCATAACTGCTATTATAACAGTAAATGACTAAAAAGTCAAGCAGTTATTTTAATTCAGAGTGTGAATAATGAGTGCCTTGATCGGTTTTACTGGCAGATAACACTTGTTTTCTATTATCATCACTATAAGAGCAATGAACCCAACCACTATTTGGATCACCTTCGGTATAAAACTCTAATATCAACTGGTCAAATTCTACATTATCTCTAATCCATTTTGCCAGTTCTTTATTATCGATACCTGTTATTTCAAAATCAGCAGCCTGACCTTTAGCGTGTTGAGATTTAGAACTTGAACCAATTGCTTCACATAGTTCAGGTGATCTATAACCACTTGTGATTCTAACAGACTTGCCAAAATGACTTCTTACTTTTTGTAAAACATTTTCGCATAGTGCTTTCATGTTTTCTAAATGAACATCATTAGGTGTATTGTCAATACCTTTTCTAACTGCTGTATCTGATTTTGTAAATTCGTTTAAACTGAAGTTATCACTTAATTGCATATTATTTCCTTACTGTTTTGTTTATTAGTTAATGATCTTGTCACAATGTTTAGCACCAGTAGAGTCTGTTTTCATTAAACATTCTTCAACTGAGCAAGTGTATTTGTTTGTTTTGCCTGCATTTTTTTCAGCATATCTTTTTGACGCCAAACAAGTACTTAAATTATCCTGATGGTACCAACCTTCAACTTTCCGAACATCACCTTGAAAAGTCCAAAGACTTAATACGACTACTACTTCAATTACTCCCATTAGCTTTCTCCTCTACATCTATTATTCTATCCTCATGAAATTGTATGGTCATAGCATTCTTTTTAATGTTAGGTATTTCTTCTTCAATCTTCACTTGTATTTTCTCTACACTACCTGATAGATACTCTACTAACATATAGAGTTCTTGTATCTGTGGAGAAACCATGTCGCCTTTTGGCACACCTTCTATAAACTCGTTTGCTGCTTGTATATCTTTTTCAATTAACTGTAGTTGTGTTTCTATGGAGTTCAATCTTTCAATAACGCCAAAAGCAAACCATGCACCTACGATAACAGTTGTTATAATAGAGATTAAATTTCTAGCGGGCATACTAATAGAAGTATTTTCAGATACTTTCATATTAACCTCTCGTTATCTCTACTATTTTTTTTAGTTGTGTTTCGATTACACTTTCTCTATTTGGCCAATAGATGTAATCTTCTGGTGATTTTGCTAACTTAATCAATAAGGGGATTATTAATTTTTCTAACTTAGCATATTTTTCTTTTTGATCTTTACCAAGATTATCTTTTCTTAAATCGTACTCATCATCCATTTGCTTTTTAGCAATCTCTAATTCTGTTTCATTCTTTTCTTTGATTTCAGATTTAGTTGAATTTATTGCTGAATAGATTCGATCAAGTTTACCTTCGATTGTAGAAAGAACCTCTTTAGATACAGCTTTCCCGACACCATCAGCTGTTTGTTTAACAACTGCTTTAGTTGTTTCTGAGTCTGATTGTGTTTTTCCTGATGGTTTCTCAGCAACTGAAGAAAATCCCCAATCACCACCTGTGTCAAAACCATCTAAAAAGTCAAAGTCTGCCATATATATTCCTGTTTGATGAGCGCTCATCTATAACGCCTTATCGGATTGACCTCACAACATCTGACTCTTTTTATCTAGAATGAGTATGTTGAGATATACTCGATAGCATTAGTACTATTATTTATAATACTTACGCCCCACCGCCTTTTACTTTACGGTCTCTGTGTTTTTTTATTACCTTATCTACCTGTGTGTCTTTTACTGACTTCTTACCATATCTATCAGCAAGGTGACTGACAGGATGTGCTTCAGAAATCTTAGACATAACTTCTTTCCATCCAGAGTCAGTCTTACTATCCATAGATCCTACACCTGATACAATATTCATTTGAGTCGGTGGTAATAATTCAATGTGTTTTTTCTTGACAAACTTTTCCATCTCAGCAATCGTCATTAAATCTTGCCATTCTTCATTTGTCTTTTTGTTTCTAAAATTATATGTTGGCATTTATTCCCTCACTATACCATTCAGGTACACTTGTTTTCCATGTAGCAAAACTGTTCTTGTATTTGATATAATAGTCTCGATAAGCAGTAATACTATCTTCGTGCTTTACATCATCTGGCATTGCTTGTGTTGGTTGATTAAAAGGAATATTTAGGGGTATATTTTTAGGTGGGTTTCTCAATAGTTCTTTGAGTACAACATATGATTTATGATCTTTACCATATCTGATTTGAAATTCTTCGTGTAGATGAGACCACATTCGATACAACCAGTAGTAATTGTAAGCACTAGCACGAACCCATACAGCACTTGGGTGATTTAGATGACAAGCTTTATAGACAGTTGCTTCTTCATTAGGATTATCTAATCTGTATCTAGTTACTTTTCTACCTGTCTTTGATTTAGCAACATACTCTTGACCATCAAGCATTCTATGAGCAGTTGACATTAGTTGAGCATACTCGATAAGCATTTTAACCACATGTTTGTCTAAGTGCTGTTCAGCACAGGTCTTTGGTTCTTCGTGTAGATAAAATATATTCATTCTATAATTTTGTTTCGATTATTCTCACCACTAGATTTTCGTAATTAGGATTAGTTGAAAACTTATCAAGATAACTTGCAAGTTCTATTGCTGTAATGTTTGGATTACTTTTTCTTGCTTCTCTAAGTTCTTCATATGCCCATACTTCATTGATGATACGAACATAATCTCTAACACTAGCACATTTACTCTCATAAACTTTTACACCCCACCCTGGCCATTTGTTTGGATCCCAAGTGATAGGTAGTAAATAGTCTGTACTTTTATCAAATGTTCTTATACCAAATAGATTATTACCTTCATTCGCAAATCTAGATTTACCCCAAGCAGACTCTAGTATTGCTTGAGCAAGTACAAGTTTCTTAGGCAGTTGATGTTCAGGCGATACACTTAGATAGACATAGTCAATACATTTATCCATTGAATCTAAAAATGTTTTGTGTGTACTAGATTCTATAAGTGGTTCATCTAAAACTTTCTTTACACTATCAATAAATTCATCATCTACTTCTTTTGTATTTTGAATGATAATCTTTTCTGCTTTTATTGACGAACATTCACCATCTTCACAGATTATTACATCTAGTGGTTCTGGTTTAAAACTGATATTTAAAAACATAAATGTAATGAAAGTAATCAGAAAAGCAATAAGACCTGATTTAACTTCTTCACTATTTTCTTTTATGTAGTATTTAAGTAATGATGAATATTTTTTCATGTAGTATTTCATATGTTTTTCCTCAACTCTCTTTTTGTTTTCCAAGGTCTACATACAAACCATCTATATTCTGGATCAGGTAATGCAGGTCCTTCTACTAGTAATTCGTTTGTCGATTCAGCATAAACTATTCCTTTTACCATTAAAGAAATAGCTGCCTCATAATATTTACATTCTTTATATGGTCCATCTATCTTGCGTCTAGGCGTTTCATATCTCGCCTTTCTGCTGTCTAGAATACCATTAATGATCTTCTTTTCGTGATGATTTAATTTCATACTTAATTATACACTATTTACTTCGGATAGTCAAGCAGAAAAACCCCTAGTAAAATAGGGGTCTTTCTTAATGATAGCGTGGATTATCCTTCAACTTTCATAAAGTTATCATCCCATCCGAATGCTTCTTTGACTAGATTCGCTGTGAATCCTTTGTACTTATTGTTAATTCTCTTATTAACAACATTAATCAAAAAATCTGCTTCGCCAGCAGATAGTCCTTCTAGCATTTGAACGAAAATTGTTTCTCTTTTCAAAGATGATAAGGTATTATCACCACCTTTTGTAAACAGATATAATCTCTTTGCTTCTTGAGAAAGAATATTATGCTCTGTTCCTAGAGGGGCGTCATTAGGTGTGTAGGGAACATCACCTTCAGGTATTAACCATTCGATATTAGGATCAAATGCACCTTTTAGTACTTGTCTTAAAGCGACTGAATCGTTTTCTTTAAGTACTTTTAGTTTTCTTGTTTTATCTTTTGCATTATTAATCTTTGAAGCAATCTCATCCATTAACAAAGGCAAAGCTCTGCCTGATTCTGCTAATGCATTGATACCACTTCTAGTCATTAATGCTGGGTGTGATTGTGTAGGTCCTTGACCTCTACTATCACTTTGTACTGATCCGTCTGGATTTCTTCTTATTATAGCCATTGTTATTTCTCCTTAACAGTTCTTTTGAGATTAGAATTCATCAATAACCTCAATTAAAGTTTTAAGTTTTCTTGTTATAAAGTAGTTCAAGATTTTATCTCTTGATGCCACTTCAACATTATCAAACTCATTATTAATCTTGTCCTCTAACTCTAGAGGTATACAAGTTAAGTCAATCAATTTCTTGTTGCGATTGTAGTTCTTTTCTTCTTCTTCGGTCATAGTCATAAAGACTTCATTTAACCATGAATCTATTTTCTTTCTACTTAAAGGTTTCTGTCGTCTACCTTCTATGAAAACATTATCATCTGACAATACATTAGGGACTCCATCGCTTCTGTCACCTTTTAGTATATGTTCTTTTATATATAAGGCAGGATTTTCATCTGTGCCTACATACTTATTTAGTACTGGATTATATTGTTTAACCCATTCATTGTGTAATTGTATAAAATCTTTATCTCCTGATAAAATAAGCATCTTTTTCAGATGGTTAGGTCCTACACGATTTTGAACTCGTCTGACTACTGCAGCAATAATATCATCAGCCTCAGCAGTTTCTAGTTCTAAAACTTTGTATGGTAAGAACTCTCTTATCTCACTTCTAATATTACCCAACATAGCAAAGATAGCATTCCAATCGTGATCTGATTTTTCACGACTTGCTTTACGCCCTGCCTTGTAATTTGGAAACACTTCTCGTCTCCATACATTCTTTGAATCACAAGCAATAACCATTTCGCCATATTCTTTACGAAACTTTTTGTTGTGTCCACGAAGTGAATTTAAGACCATGTGTCTAACAAGGTCTTCGGATAGGTCTACTGCCTGTCTTCCGTTGATTTGAACCATTAAGTTCGAAATCATTATTTGGTTTAAGTCAACTATAATCATATCATTATTATAACACAATCCACTCGGATTGTCAAGGTCTATTCCTCAGGAATAAACTCTATTTCAAGTTCGCCTTCTTTAGTGGGATCATCATCTTTTATTTCTTTTTGTAACTTACCGATTGTTTCTAAGAAATCCTCAGCATTTACCTTAGGGTGTACAGATATTCTCGCATAGTTAATATCGGTAAACTTTCTACCATCTGGTGTTGTGATTATCTTTGTAAGATTATCGGTAATGGCTTGCATTGGGTGTTTATGACCAAAGTCTCGTTTGAGCATTGCTTTCAATGTTTCGACCATTACTGCTAAATCTTGTAGAAACACATCGCTATCCATAGCGACAGCATTATCTCTTAAATCTTCAATGATATCTAAAGTTATTTGCTCAGATAGATTCTCTATGAAAGTTTCCTCTTTCATCATCTGTGCTTCTGCTTCGCTAAGTTTAGGTCCTTCTTCTCGTTTTCTGCGAATGACTTTGTCCATTGGGAACTTAATAATCTTTCCCATTTCTACCTTCGTTTCTTCGTTAGTTCTCTCTTTATCCATGATATTGCCTGTGGTGATGTTGGTTTTTGATTTATCATTCTTCGTATTGCTTTATGCACACTAGGATTGACATCTTCTGCTCTTCTGTTATTATCTACAATAACAAAATTGTTTTGACCAAAGGTTCGTTGAAACGCACCTATATTCTTTTGAACGGTCTTATGATTTTGAATGACAATAGCGTCTGGTAAGACTCTATCTCTCATTGAATTTCTTTGTAATGCAACCTCTAAACTTGTATTTACAAATACCATGTAGGTATCGTAGCCAAGTTGTTTCATTAAACTTGCTTCATTTGATATTCTATCGTAATCTCTTGCTGTACTATCCATGATTAATCCTAAACGACCTTCTAATGATTGTTTAAGATTAGTACCAGTTAAACTCTTTGCCTTATCTCTTATCTTATCACGCCTTGCAATTTCAGCATCACTATATCCTGCAAAGTTTAAAGACATACTTTCTTTCTTCAATGCATTAGCAAATACATCATCGCTGTTTATAATTTTTAGTCCTATACCAGATAATGTTTTTGATGAAACCCAAGACTTACCAGAACCAGGTCCCCCAGCAAGAAAGAATGCCTTGAATATATTAGGGTCATATACACCCTCATTTATGTATTGTTGAAAATCTCTCATAGTATTATTTATATGATGTAGCAACTACCTTCCATTCTATTAACTTATCTTCATATTCCCCATAGAATAAACTAGTCCAGTCACCTGAACTTAGATATTTTTTCATACTGCGAATATATGCCTCAGCATCCAGTCTAGTTCTCATACCCTCATCTTTTAACTTTTGATTTTCACTTCTCATATTCTGTTGTTGTTTACCGACTTTAACAAGACCTTCTTGTGTTGCGATATACTTCTTAACATTAACATAAGATAGTGGATGATCTTCTGGTAAATCTAATACACCTTGATCGATACTAGATAGTTTCGCTGGCTTCTTCTTTGCTCGAAGATTGGCCATCTTTTCAGCCATTTCATCCTCTTCAATCATTTAAAAATTGTGTGAATGAAACTTTACCAGTACTTGATCTCCATGTACCGTCTGTATTGAAATGGTCAGGATGCTCATTTGTTTTCTTATATTCGTTCATAACTTTTGTTAAAGAATAACCTTCTTCATTCTTCATACTCATAAACTTTGCTAAGACAGGATTCATAGGATCCTTCTTATATAGTTCTATGGCAAGATAAGATGTTATCTTCTCATCCATTGGTGTTTTTATAAATTTACCCATATTAAAACCTTTCTGATTATATATTATATTTTACTTTTCGTTCTTCAACAATTAATAAATCATCAGCAGTATATTTTAAATCTCTAGTAATGTGTGATGCCTCAACGAGCAACATAGCATTATCAAAGTGATCTGATATACAT
>Ga0308019_10000641_pt1 | contig 21694 bp, 19 predicted proteins | sample Neamet284_FD_203135 | JGI IMG/M metagenome (GOLD analysis project Ga0308019, IMG submission 203135) | Marine microbial communities from water near the shore, Antarctic Ocean - #284 | ecosystem: Environmental > Aquatic > Marine > Unclassified | place: Southern Ocean | collected 2014-10-01 | reverse complement strand
TTTTCCAATTTTTTTCATCCTTTTTCTGAGCTTTAAGAGATGAAGTAGTGATGAATAAAAGAGAAATAAATAGTAGATATTTCAAGATGAAAATTATTTAACATTTATATCCGAAAGAATCTTTCCGTCTTCTAGGGTAATTATTCGATTAGCTCTATCAATCACCCTTTGATCATGAGTAGAAAATATAAACGTCATATTTTCTACTTTGTTAAGTCTACTCATAATATCTAATAAATTTGCTGTAGATGATGAATCTAGATTTGCTGTAGGCTCATCAGCTAAAACAAATTTTGGTTTTGAAGCAAGTGCTCTTGCTACAGCAACCCTTTGTTGTTGACCTCCTGATAATTGGTTTGGTCTCCTATTCAATTGATCATCTAAACCAACAGATTTTAACAACTCCACCGAGCGTTTATCCCTAATAGATTTTGAGCTTCCCTGCATCAGCATTATAAATTCAACATTTTCTTTTGCAGTTAATACAGGAATTAAATTGTATGATTGAAATACAAATCCAATATTTCTTAATCTAAAGTCTATAAGTTGATTCGAATTTAATTTAGTAATATCATTATTGTCAATTAAAACTTTGCCAGAACTCGGAGAATCTAGACCTCCAATAGTATTTAAAAAAGTGGTTTTACCTGAACCAGATGGACCAACAATTGCTGTAAACTCTCCTTTTTTAAAATTAATGCTGACATCATTCAATGCCTTGATATCTTGGTCTGCTTGTTTATATAGTTTAGAAATATTTTTAGTTTCAATTACATTCATAATAATTAATTATAGTGATCTAATAGCCTCTGCCGGATCGAGTTTAAGTGCTCTCCTTGCAGGAAATAAAGAAGAAATAAGTGTTACAAATAATGTAAGAATAGTGATTCTAAAATAATAATCAATTGGAAGATCCGTAAATACCATTGATTTCATTCCAAAAGCTTCTAATCCTTTAGATACAATTGATAAATCAATACCAACTTGACCATAATAGGAAATCATTAGGTATGATAATAAAATACCTAATGGTAAAGAAATACATGAGATGAAAATAGTTTCAAAAAGAATCATTAAAAAAACTTTAGTTTTGTTAAGACCAACTGACATCAACATTCCTAGCTCTCTTTTTCTCTCTAAAACTGCCATAAGCATAATATTGACAATTCCAAAAGATAGAGCTAATAGAATAATACTCATAAAAATTAGAAATAACCAAACCATTATTTCTTGAACTGATCCTAATTCAGGTGAAATGTCCTTCCATGTCTCTACTTTGTTGTTTGGGAAAAGACCTGCAAGATTTTCTTTTAAAATATTTGAATCATCAATATTATTACATAATATAGCTATTTCATGTGTTGCATATTTATTTTTAAAAAAATCAATTAAGTCTTCTTTTTTTACAAAAATATTTCTACCATCATAAATAGAGTTAGCTGTGTTAAAAATTCCTTCAACCTTAAATTTGATTCTTTGAATATCACCATTATCATCAACAAATGTAACTGAGAGTTTCTTTTTTATATCTAATTTTAAATTATCTGCAAGCTTCTGACCTATTATAACCGGTTTACTTTTTGTTTTTGAAAAATAATTTCCTTTGACAATATTTTGACTAATATCAGAAAAAGATGTTTCCTTTTCAGATTCAATTCCTATAATCTTAACACCTTCAGCGCCATGAGCAGTTGACGCCATAGCTGAAATAATAATTCTACTACTAAAAGCCTTAACCAAACTGTTGCTTTCTATCTCTTCTAAAACACAGGTTGGATCTTCAACAACACTATTTATATCAAGATTATATTCAAAGGAAGGATTATGAATTTGAACATGATGTAAATAAGTGTCAATAGCGCTTTTAACTCTTTGCTCATTTATTCCTCGACTCATTGCTACAGTAAATAATCCAGACCACAATCCCAGAACCATAGATGTTATAACAATTAAACTTCTGAGTTTATTTCTCCAAACATTTCTCCAAGCAATTTTAATAATCGTTACCATATTATCTTTTCATTGCTTTTATAGGGTGAAGTTGGTAAATAATAAGAATAGGATAAACACATATTATTAAAGAAATACATAAAATTATTAATGAATGAGTTAAAGGAATATCATAAGAGTTCATAAATGGTATAACAGGCTCAAAACCAGAACTCTCCAGCTGTGCTTCCGCAGCACCCCATAACCTCAATGGATTATAATTAAAATAATTTACAATTGGAAGTGACACAACAACTCCAGACATTATGCCTGTAAATGTTAATAAAATAGTCTCATAGATCAATGTAATCATTAGTTTAGATCTTCTCATTCCGATTGAAATTAAAACTCCAAATTCATACAACCTTTCTTGAGTCATCATTAAAACAGTCCCAAAAATTCCAAAAGTAACAATCATATATAATATCATTATTATTAAAATTCCTCCAGCATTATCAGCTTCAATGAGTTGATCTAACTCAGGGGTCATCTCTTTCCATGTCATAATATCATAAGATTGATTATTTATCTTAGATTTTATTGCCTGAGCAATTTTATTTTCATCAAAGTATTGTTCTTTATCAATTACTAAATTGGTTATTAAATTATCAGCCGACACAAAATCCTGAGCAACTGGAAGAGTCATAAAAACACTATAATTATTAAGGTTAGGATTTTTCATATCAACCACTCCTTGAAGAGGATAGGCTCCAACGGCCTGCATTCCATGGTATCCTTGACCTATAAAAATAAGTGTATCGCCTATTTTAAGATTATAGTATTTAGCAACTCCTTTCGCAACAATAATAGATTTACTATCTTTTTTTAAAAGTCTACCTTCAATTAATCTTTTATTCCAATCTGTGAGTATTTCTTCATTCTCCGGGTCTATACCTGTGATATATACAAATTTGGACAAATCATTATAAGAGGAAAGAGCTCCAGTTTGTATTCTTTTTAAAATAGTGGAAACTCCATCAATGTTTTGAATATCAGCTAGAACTGATTGATTAACTTCAAATGCATTATCAATAGTTTTATCATCCCAATAACCCTTGCTGTGTAATTGAACATATCCGCTGTAAGATCCTACAACATTATTTATTATATTATCATACATTCCTAACTGTAAAGCCCTCAAAAATATTGCTAATAAAACAGCAATAAATATTGCGGCGATAGTAATTAAGCTTCTTCGCTTATTTCTCCAAACATTTCGCCAAGCAATTTTTAATAACATATACTATTTTAATCTTGAAACATATTGAGTAGAAAAATAATTTTCAGGTATTGAAACATCAAAATTCCATACCTTATATTCTATAACGGTTTTATTTCCTTCATCATCTAAAGGGTAATACTCCAATCTTGAAGGGAGCTTTTTACCATTATATTCATTTATTTTAGAACCTACCATTCTATTTACTATTTCTAAATCCTCATCATAAAATTCAATTTTTAGTTGCATGTAGTCTTTTTTGTCAATCCAAACATTCAATTTACCCCAAACAACAGAAGCATTTTCTGTTGGAATCAATTCTAATTTCCAACAATTTAGGTTTTCGATTATTTCTGTCCCAACAATTTTATGAGTATAGTCAACTACCATTGACGACTGTTTTATTAAATCATCATTTGTAAAATCAGTACCCATCCAGTTTTGTGTCATCATCGATGGAGGAAGTTTAATTGTTCTTTCAATGGTTGGTAAATAATTCCATGCCTCTTTTTTTCTTTTTAAAAACACGGAACCTTTTTCTTTGGCAGGACTGGTCACAAGAGAAACGGAATAATCAGTTCCCTTAGACCAACTCTTGAGAGCCATTTTCTTTTCCCATTTTGGTCTAACAATAGTAATAGTCATTTCTGCATAAGATGAATCCCCTCTTAATCTACTATCAGTAATTTTGATGATTTCCAATGCACTTTGGGAATAGATACTTGAAAAAGTAAATGCAAAAACAATTAAAAAATACTTATTCATAATTTAAATTTCAGATTTAGGTTTATCTAGTGTGTCAGTTTGAACATTTATTTGAGAGTTTCCTGATGAAATTTTTACCACATCTTTATCTATTTTTTTAAACTCTTTTGAACTTTCGTTATAATGATTTACAGCTGTCCCTAAGGTATTTCCTAATTTTTCATGATAAATTTTATAAGCATTCAAATGGTTTGATAATTTTTCTACGTTTTTCAAAACATCATTAATAGAATCCTCAATTTTCATATTATTCAGTGCCTTATTTGTAACCTGTAGCATAGGGAATAAGCTCATTGGAGATACAATCATGACTTTTTTTCGAAAAGCATATGAAACTAAATCTTGTTGATTAATCTTTAATGATCCTACTCTACTATTTAGTAGATCTTGATACAATCCATCTGCAGGTATGAACATATAGGCATAATCGACTGTCCCTTCATTTGGTCTAATATACTTGGATGTTTCGTCTATTCTATTTTGTATATCCCTCTTGAATTTTTTTTCAAGATCATCCAGTTCATCTTTATTGGATGATTCAATCATTTTATTATAATTATCCAGGGAAAATTTTGCATCAATAGGTATTATATAGTCATTTACCTTCACGATAGCATCAACAGTTTCATTGTTTTTAAAGGAATACTGCATTTGATAAAGTCCCGGAGGAAGAACATTCGCCAAAAGATTTTCTAGTTGAATTTCACCAAAAATTCCTCTTTGCTTTTGATTTCCAAGAATTTTCTCCAAAGTCTTCATTTGATTTGCAAAACTAAGCACCTGTTCATTTGTTCCTTTTATTTTCTCTAACTCAGAAGTGACTTCTTTTATAACTTGACTTGATTGTTTAAACTGATTAGTCATATTGGCAGTTGATGACTTTGTGAAATCATTCATTTGCTTATTAATCTCATTTAGTCTTGACTCAATATCAACTCTACTATCTTTTGAGTTTTTATCGATTTCTTTTCTAACTTCTTGAATTTGGCTAGTTAAAGATTCTGAAAAATGAATTAAATCAGCTGTTTTAGTTGAGTTAGTATTATTTTTTAAATTGTATACTAAGTAGGCTAGAACCATGACTAAAAAACCTAAAAAAGTAATAATAATTTCCATAATTATTTTTTAATAAATGAGTTAAATTATTCATATAAAAATAAGTATAATTTAATACTTTCAGACCTAAAATCAAATTCATCTTTTAACATAAAATATCGATTCCACCGGGAATTACTGAAATAGCTAATTCATTCTTACTAATGAATTCAAATTCTCCATCAATTTGAAAATTGATATAATAATTTTTTGAAATGATTTTTAAATCTTTTAGTTCAATGTATTGAACATTCTTTTTTTTTTCAATTGAAAGACCCAACAACACCAAAACAATTAAGTAGTTGAGATAGAAAATATTAGTTTTATTTATTATAATCATATTTAAAATACCATCATCGGTTTTAGCATTGGGGCATAAACCTACTCCATAACCCTGCTTATTAGTATTAGCAATCATTAAAATATGAGGTTTAATCGATATGTTTTTATTTTCAACTTTAATATCAAAAAAAGGTGGTTTGTAGGAGGTAAATGATTTTAAAAACGAAGCTAAATACCCAAACAAACCATGAGTTTTACTTTGAGCATAATGCCTAATAAATTCAACTTCAATTCCAAAGCCAATATTGCTAAAGAAATATCTATTGTCAACTTTACCTACATCCATTTTCTTACTTGATTCACCAATAATTACTTCAAGTGCTTTTATAAAATTGTTAGGAATTTTAAAATGCCCAGATATTCCATTTCCTGATCCAATTGGAATTATTCCAAGTTTAATTTTTTTATTAATTAAAACTTGACCAATTTCACTAACGGTTCCATCGCCTCCACAAGCAATAATGACATCTACTTTCTGATCAACAGCATCAGTAGCCAACTTTTTTAAGTGCATTGAATTGTTAGAAACACTAATTTGGTATTCATCTTTTCTGTATGAAAAAAAGGAATGAATTTCTATCTCTAAAGAATTTGCTTTAGCCTTATTTACTGGATTAATAATGAAGTAATATTTATTCATTGCCAGAGTTATAAAACATATCCCCTTCAACTATTCGGTTCATATAATCTTGAAGAAAGACCTTAAATTTATATTGCAAATCATTCATTTTTTTATTCGAACCATCTATTAAGTTGTTTTCAAGGTCATGATCATTTGAATCATAAAATCCTGTTATTTTCTCACCATTTGAAACAACAATAAATTCGTCATCCATCATAAAATAACTTCCTCCACCGAAAAAATTTACAACAAATGAGTCCGTTTCATCATCAGAAATTAAGCTTTTACCCCAACTTCTAAATGGCTTGTCATAACCTATTAATTCCGCTATAGTTGGAAAAATATCCATATGCTGTCCAAGACTAGTAGAAACACCCTTTAAATTTTTCTTAGGCCAATAAATCATTAAAGGATTTGCAAAACGATTAATTATTTTCTCATAATAAGGGTAGTACGTCTGGTTTCCATGATCTGCTGTAAAAATAAAAATAGTATTATCAAACCAAGGTTCATTTTTTGCTTCATTAAAAAACTTATTAATTGCGAAATCAGTATACCCAACTGCTTCATGCATCGGAACATACCCTTTGTCAAAAACACCTTCATACTTTTTAGGAATAATATACGGATCATGTGAGGTCACTGTAAACACCGTACTCAAAAATGGTTGTTTAGTCTTGTCAAGAATTTCTTTTGTGAAGTGAAGGAATGGCTCATCCCAAATTCCCCAATATCCATCAAAATCATAGTCATTATTATACTCATCTTTTCCATAATAATTATCAAATCCTAATGTTTTTGAAAAACCTAAAAAACCCATTGAACCGTTACTAGCTCCATGAAAAAAGGATGTATTGTACCCCAAATTATTCGCAATTGAAACAACTGATTCAATTGGTTGATTTGAATAAGGTGATGATGTGTATGCAATTTCAAAAGATGGAATTCCAGCCAATATTGCAGGCATCCCATGAATAGATTTCCTGCTATTTGCATAAAAGTTTGGAAAAATAAGACTATGATTAGCTAACGAGTCTAGAAAGGGGGTATAACCTTTATAATTTGGGATTTTATCTTCTGAATTTAAACTTCCCCAATACTCCCTACCCATACTCTCCAAAATAATTATCATAACATTTGGTCTAAGGCTATCATTTTCTTTTTTTGAATATTTTTTTATTGGATGAACAACACTCTTTATTTGATTTTTAGTGTAAAAATTATTTGATTTAAACCCTGTCTTTCCAATGGTTCGAATTACAGTAAAAGGAGTATTTAAAACTAAATCAGCATGCTGAGGGTTATTAACATTTTCCATAGCATGAATTAAGGTGATCGGGCGTGTGCTTTTTTTAAAATCTCCTCTGATTCCTCCCACACATAAAACAACTACAATTAAAAAAAATAAAATTGATTTTATAAAACTTGAAACTCTATATTTTCTTTTGACAGAAATAATTTTAATTGATTTATATATGTAAATCCAAATACCTGATATAAGGAGGTAGAGCAAAACAAGATGAATGTAGTCAAGGAAAAAGTGATAAAGTAGGTTGAATTTATTATTTTCATTCTGTATACCCTCTAAAAACTGTGCATTAATTCGCATTAAATTAAATCTGTAATATCCTAAATCAATAAAATTTAGTAGAAGACCTGCTAGACCTCCAAAAAAATAAAAAAAATTTAAGAGTTTATTATACCAATAATTAGAGTAAGGTCTTCCTGGAAGGAAAAATAATATAATAAATATAGCCTCTAAGTATATTATAGCTGCTAAGTCAAATTTTAATCCATAATAACTTAACAGAATTATTTCTGATAGAGTCTCAACCTTAATTATATCAGAATTAAAGTATAAAAACAACCAGCGAGAAATCATAAACAAAATAAACACTAGTCCTGTTTTTAATAAGAACTCTTTTATTTCTTCAAACTTATTAATCATATGAAAAAGTAATACTCTAATATACGAATGTAAAAAATTCGTTACTGTTATATCATTTAGATATTTTCTAAATGTGTATTAAAAAAAATCTTAATTGATGAGTTTGACATTGTTTTATTAAGAAATTTTATATTTGGAATGCGAATAAAATATGACTCAAAATGAACAAGTTAAATCTAATATTAATATATTCTTGCTCATCAAAAGAAGATGCTATCTCCCAAGAAATAATTGATCCGCCTTCAGGTCCATCTAAATCTCCCCATCCATAAGCACCATCTGCTCCGAAATCAACAATTTTAATTTTGAAAGAAGAAAGATCAGCTGACCATACATCAATATGGAAGTTTGTAGAAGAACTTGTATCCACACCTAACGCCATGTCAACACCTGTATAACGGCATGATTAAAAACTATTTAAGATATTTTTACTTATCTATACTGGTTCTAAATAAAAAAGCCTTCCGTTTTATAGGAAAGCTTCTCATCAGTTGCTTTCCCTGTTAGGGTTCGCAACACACAACACTTTTTATGCTTTATACTAAATCACATTTTTATTAACTTGCGATTATAATGGATAGTGCAAATATAGACATTTTTATAACGATCATAGTTATTTACAATTAATTATCATTGTATATGGTGTTTAAGAAATTTGAAATATTTTTTGCTCTTTTTCTATGCTCAATAAACCACCCTAATTGAGCCTTATTTACTGTTTTGAGATATTGCAGATTACTCAAAAATATTTTATTTGTTTTAATGTCAGAATAATTTAAGGCAACTTTTCCTTTTGGTTTAGTAAATTCAATATCATAAACAGTCATATTATCAAATACATAAGGATCAAATATTACATTTATCTGATCAAAAACTCTTCTAACCAAATACTCCTCTCTTTCTCTTATATAATCAATGAAAATAAAATTATCATCGTAATCTAAAAGAGTATCAATAACTTTTTGATTTTTTATAAGTGTTAAACTTCCAGAGTTTTTTAATTGCTCAATTGAGGAATTATTAGCAAAGAATCTTGATGGTCTTGGAAGATATCTAGCGTAATAGTATAGATCATTGGAGAACTCATTAAATTTTTTATTATTAAAAATAAAATAAATCGAATCAATTTGAATTTCTCTTTGTTTTCTTCTTAATATAAGAACATCTAAATCTTTAATATCATTAGTTAAATCGTTTTTAAACGAATTAACAAAATCAATTTCACGTTTTTGTTCAGACAAATCTTCTCTGTAGTTTTCTACAAAAAAACCCAGTGATATTGCTAAAAATAACATCAAAAACTCTCTTATAAATTTCATTAAAAATTAATTTGAGGAATTAAACCCTTCTTTAATATAACCCCAACCCTTAGACTGCTTAATAGCTATTTCAAGAATACCATCTGGAACAGTTTCTACACCCTTAACTAAGTCTTTTTTATTTAACCCTAATTTATTCATAGTAGCTTCACAAAGAATTACACGAGCATTATCTAATGAAATCACTTTAGAAAGCTTTTCTGCAATTTCTTTGTTTTCATAAGTTGCCATTTTACCTGCTCCACTATACATAACCAATTCAAACTCAGAATCGGGATATGCATTTGCCATAAGAGATAAATGTTTTATCGCTGTTTTATGAACTTTAGGACTTGAGCTAGTAATGTCAAATACAACTTTAATTTTATGCTCTTGTGCCAAAACATTAAAGCTGAAAAGTATAAATGAAATCAAAAATATTTTTTTCATAAAATTTTAATTTCCAGCAAATATATAACCACATCCATTTTCTTGGGCTCTACCTAAAGCCCAGACACCTGATGGAACAAGCTCAATGCCAGGGAGTAATCCGTCTATCATGTCTTTATATACATCTTTAGCATCTAAACCCATTTGATTTGAAATGACTCCACTATATACTTGAGTTGCAAGATTACAAACACAAAATAAAGCTCCTCGTTCTTGTAAGCGTTTTATTCCCTCAACCTGAGGCAAAGGTAAATCTCCTTTTTGTGGATCATATACAGTGTTTCTTAGAGCTGGCTCACCTGTTGAATTGTCGTTTATACCAAAAACTTTACCTATTGGATACTTTTTCCAAACATCTGAATTAAAAGCATATGCAATACCTGAATGACGAAGAACAGTCATAGCAGTTATATCACTATCTGGTGAGCCCGTTTCATTATTTGAAGTGTAAAATGCCCAGTTCCAAACAACAGGTAATGTCCCATGTGGAGTGCTTCCATCATACGCTATCCTGTGGGTTCCTTTAATTTTTTTAAACCATTCTTCAACGTTTTTTGTGTCAAGATTATTAAATTCTGGAAGAGTTTCCATGTTTTCAAATTCTTTAACCATCATTGGAAAAGCTGATGCGCTTACTCCCAAGGCAAGGGTTGCAAAAAATGATCTTCTAGATTTATTTGTTTTCATATTTATTAATTTAAGGTTATTTACTTTTTTTTATGTTATACTCTGTTTTATAAAAATCAAAAATTGGTTGAAAAGGACCAAGTTGATGCTGTGATTGAGAAAACGAATCAACATATGGAGGATATGGAGTTGACATTGGCTTTTTCTTTAAATCAGGAAAATCTTCCTTAAGATTTTTTTTTAAAGGTCTCAATTGTTTATTTATGAATCCTGCTACATCATAGGATTCTTCATCTGTTAACATAGGAGACTCAAAAGTTGTTCCTTGAGGCATATTATATTTTATAAAAGTTGCAGCAGTCAAGACTCTTGTCATACCTGCTCCATTATTGTATGAATCTGAGCCCCATAAAGGAGGGTAAAGGTATGTATATTGATCAATTTTTTGACCTTGACCATCAGCTCCATGACATTCAACACAAACTCTTTTAAAGACAACTTCACCTTTAACTAAATCTACTTTTCTATCAGGATATTCTATTGACTTCAGTCCTTTTCCAGCAACCACTTCGTTTGTTCTTACATAACGTCCCAACCAATTTATATAAGATACAATTGCAATCATTTCGGTACTATTATTTTTCAGTCTACTTCCATTCATGCTTCTTTCAAAACAACCATTTATTCTGTCTTCTAAACTTCCAATTACATCTTCTCTTCCTCTATACTGGGGAAATCGTTTGTCAACACCAATGAGAGGCATTGCAAAGGGCTGTGTGCCTCCATTTAAATGGCAATTAGTACATGACAAAGAATTTCCTACAAAAGGAGATTCAAGTGATGTTTCTCCTAGCAACTGATATGTTTCGTTAAAAATTTTATAACCATGTTTAATCTCTTTACCAGTTTTTGTTTCAGGCAAAGTATTTATGTCATAATTCATAGAGTATATACTCAAATCAATCTTTTCTTCTTTTGGAGAATCACCACCTAGATAGAGTGCTATAAATAAAAATACAATCATCAAAAAGTAAAAAAAATAGTTTGATATTCTTTTTAATCCTTTAAAAAAAATCTCGTTGGACGAGTTATTATCCATGAAATTTGGATTATGCTTAGTATAAATATACTATAAAACAAGGATTTTTTTTTAATGTTTCAATTATTATTAGTCATTAAAATGTTAATATTTGAATAATAATAAAACAATCAATATTTTATTTGTTGAAAATTCATAAAGTGAATATCATTATTTTAATATATTTATATTCAAACACTTAAGTCATGATAAAAAAATATTTATTTACAGCTTTCTTTTTTATGCTTTTAACTAGTTGCAATCAAGGTGTTTCTTCATGTGATATATTAATTGAAAACGGAATGATATATGATGGTTCAGGAGAAAAGCCATATCAGGGATCAGTTGCAATTAAGAATGAAAAAATATTATATGTAGGTCCATTAAAAAAATTTAATTCAAAAAAAATAATCAATGCTAAGGGAAAAGCTGTTTCTCCAGGATTTATAAATATGCTCAGCTGGGCATATGGCTCATTATTAAAAGATGGAAGATCCATTAGTGATATCAAGCAGGGCGTAACTCTAGAGGTTTTTGGAGAAGGAACCTCTCCAGGCCCAAACGGAGTCAAGGATAGTTCTAACTATATTTCATTTGGAGGAGCCATGAGTAAATTAGAGTCTAATGGAGTTTCAACAAATATAGCATCCTTTTTAGGAGCTACAACTGTAAGAATTCAAGAAATTGGATATGACAATAGAAAAGCAACTTTGGAAGAAATAACTAAAATGAAAGAATTAGTCAGAAAAAGTATGGAAGAGGGAGCTATGGGTATCGGATCGTCATTAATTTATGCTCCTGCAGACTATGCTAGTACTGATGAACTGATTGCTTTAAGCAAAACTGCATCTGAATATGGAGGTATGTATATTTCTCATATAAGAAATGAAGACAGCAGGGTTTTAGAAGCAATAGATGAATTAATTACAATTTCAAAAGAAGCAGATATACCTGCTGAAATTTATCATTTAAAAGCTTCTAGAAAATCTAATTGGAATCTTTTGGATAAAATGATTGATAAAATTGAAAAGGCGAGAGCTGAAGGTTTAGAAATTACAGCTGACATGTATACTTATAACGCGTCATCTACTGGTTTAACAGGAGTCATTCCAACATGGATCCAAGAAGGAGGTCATAAAGCATGGATTAATCGTATGCAAGAACCCGGTCCTCGAAAAAGAATAATTGAAGATATTAAGAAAGAATTAAAAGATCAAGCTCCTGAAGGAATTCTAATGGTAGGTTTTAATAAAGAGTCTATGGCTAAAAAATATATTGGAATGACAATAGCTGAGGCAGCTAAAGAAAGAAATCAAACCCCAGAAGAAGCCATAGTTGATTTAGTGATTGAGGATGACAGTAGGATTCAATGTATCTATTTTAGTATGAGCGAGGATAATATTCGAAAAAAAATAAAACTTCCTTGGGTGTCATTTTGTTCTGATGCCGGCTCTTTTTCTGAATCACCTGAAGGGTTCAGAACCCATCCAAGAGCTTTTGGAAGCTTTATACGTGTTATTGGTAAATATTCTCGCGATGAAGGTTTGATTTCACTTGAGGAAGGTATTAGAAAATTAACAGGTTTTCCTGCTAAAAATTTAGGATTAAAAAATAGAGGTTTACTTAAAGAAAAATACTTTGCTGATGTTGTGGTTTTTGATCCAAAAAAAGTTAAAGATAATGCTACCTTTAATGATCCTATTCAGTATGCAGAAGGAGTTGAAGATGTATTTGTAAATGGACAACAGGTACTGAAAAATGGCATACATACTGGGATTTTATCAGGCAAGTTTGTTAAAGGGCCAGGGTATAAAGAAAATTAAAACTCTCGATATGTTCCGTCTATAAACTCATTTGCTTCTTCTTCTGAGAATTTTGATAAGTTTTTATCCCAATGAAGTGTTTTTCCAGGAAAACGACCTGCAATAACTCCTAAAAGAATTGTTTCGGTTAATTTAGAACCGTACGAGAAAGGAGCTGAACAACTGGCTTTTCCCAGACATGAATCTACAAATTCATGATAATGTTTTTTACTCTCTGATCCATAATCTCTTACAGGCATTCCTAGATCAAACTTTTCAATATCAATTTCAACATACTTTCCATCAATAATCAGCCTAGGGAGTTCCTGGAAATGTGGTAGATAAAGTCTCCCTTTTTCTCCAATAAACATAGCTCCTTGGTCGTGCAATTTGTCATTATTGGGTAGTGAAAAATCTTTGTGGTTTTCTGGTGCTCCAATTCCATCGTACCATACCCATTTTAATTCATTTGTTGTATAATTGGTAGAAGGAAATATATAGGTTACTTTATTATTTTCTGGAAAACCAAATCCATTAGGTAATCTGCATTCATTTTTAATTGTTTTGGGAACATCAAGTGATAACGCATTGTATGGAGTATCAAAAATATGCACACCCATATCTCCTAGTGTTCCACATCCAAAATCAATCAACTTTCTCCAATTACTTGGGTGGTATACGTCTTCTTTAAATTGGTATTTTTTAGCTGTGCCTAACCAAAGGTTCCAATCTAAATTTGAAGGAACAGTATCAAAACTCTTTGGAGCAGAACCGTCATATCCCCAGTTTTTTGGTGACCACGCTCGAACACAATTTACTTTCCCAATAATCCCAGACTGAATTAATAATGTTGCTAATTTGTAATCATAAAAAGAGTGCACCTGAATACCCATTTGAGTAACTAAGTTCTTTTTATTAGCCAACTCTGCCATTTTTCGAGCCTCTGATATGTGATGTGTAAGTGGTTTTTGACAATACACAGCTTTACCTATATCCATAGCCATAAGCGATGCAGGAGCATGAGTATGGTCTGGAGTAGAAACTATAACTGCATCGATTTGATCTCCCAATGTCTCAAACAACTCTCGATAGTCAGAAAAAGTTTTAGCACTTGGGTAAATCAATTTTGCGGCATTTAAAGCATTTGAATCAACATCACATAGTGCTACAACATCAACTAAACTGTGTGAAGCAACAGCTTTTAAATCTTCTGCACCCATACCTCCAACACCTATATGAGCTGTTCTTAATCTTTTATTTTTTGGAAAAGCCCATCCAACTGAAGGAATAAATGCAGTTGAAGCTATAGTAGCTGCTGATTTTAAGAAGGTTCTTTTATTCATAATTTTTTTATTTTTATTTCTCTAAACGACAAAGGGCTGTCATGATCTTGCAATGCAATGAATCCTTTTTTATATTTTCCATAATCAGGATAATCTTTCCACTTACCAACCTCTTTTCTTTTGTACCAATCTTCAGACCATGGAATAAAGGAAAGAACTATTTCACCGTTTAACCAATGTTCAACTTTTGATGGCGTAAAAATAATTTTAGAGCTATTCCATTCTCCCGCGTCTTTAATTAAATTTTTGGTCTGATTTGAGTCATGCATAGCATAATCAGCAGCAGTCTTTTGCCAATTCTCAAGACTACTGTTGTTAACTTCACCCCATTTTAAGTCATCAATCAATTGATATTCAGGTGAAGCCTCAGAAGGTACGCTATAACCTTCTACAACATGATAAAGTATACCGCTATTTCCACCTTCTGGTATTTTCCATTCTAGATATAACTCAAAGTTTTCAAATTCCTCTTTAACATAAATTATATCTCTTCCTCCTTTATATTTAGAATCTAACCTTTTTTCCGTTTCAAATGTTAAGACTCCGTTTTTAGCTATCCAGCCTGGGGGCATTACTTCAGAATTATAACCCCTCCATCCGTCTGTTGTTTTTCCATCAAAAAGGTAAATCCATTCAGCTTTCTGGCTACATGAAATAAAACAAAATATCACAATTATACTTATTAACTTTTTCATCTTAGTATATATATCTTTTAAATGCTTCCATAGCCTCATACTCTGCCATCCCCATGCGATTATAGGTCTGAGCTGTGTTTTTATTCCTTTGCTCAGCTCTTACCCAAAAGTCTCTATTATCCTCTCCTTGAAACATTACCTTATCTTTTTGAGATTGGTGATATAAAATAGCATTTCTTTTCTGAACTACTTGACTTGGACTCATCGGAACAGCCATTTCTATTTCATCTATATCCCATTCTTGCCAAGCACCTCTGTATAACCATAACCAACAAGATTTCATAAATGATTGGTCTTTAATTTTCCTTACAGCATCAAATAAAATATTTAAACATACCCTGTGAGTTCCATGAGGATCAGCTAAATCTCCTGCAGCAAAAATCTGATGAGGCTTAATCGTTTTAATTAAATTAACCGTTATTTCAATATCCTTTTTTGTTGGTTCATTCTTTTTTATTTTACCTGACTCATAAAAAGGAAGATTCATGAAATGTAAATTACTCTCAGAGAGACCTAAATATCGCGATGCAGCTAAACATTCACTCCTTCTTATTGCTCCCTTAAGTTTTAATATTGATTTAGAGTTAGTCTTATTTCTAATCCTATTATCTAGCTCATCAAGAATAATTATTTCTTTTGAAGAAGAAAATTTCGCTATTTCAATGAATCTCAAAGCTTCTTCATTCGAAACACCAATATTCCCAGAAGTTTGGTAAGCAATATGAACTTCATGTCCCTGATCATGAAGGCGTTTTATTGTCCCTCCCATAGAAATCACATCATCATCAGGATGTGGACTAAAGACTAAAACACGTTTTTTTGAAGGACTAGCTCTTTCGGGACGATCAGTATCATCATTATTAGGTTTACCACCAGGCCAACCTGTAATAGTTTTTTGAAGCTGGTTAAACATCCATATATTGATATCATAAACTGACCCACCAGAAACAACTAGACTTGATAGTCCATTCTCGTTATAATCTCTTTGAGTTAATTTTAAAATTGATTTAGCAGTTTTGTTACTTAACCATGTTATAGCCTTTTTCCTTAATTCATCTGTCCAAATAAACTCTTTGACTAACCAAGGCGTTTTATATTTTGTTAATTTAGCACTTGATTCATTATCTAAAATGATGGTTGTATTATTATGTTTTTGAAGAAAGCTAGCTGGATAATTAAAATCTATCTCACTCTCTATAGATTTTGAAATCACATCAGATTTTTTGTGACCCCAAGCTAACAAGATAATTCTCTTGGCACCAAGTATTGTTCTAACACCCATAGTAATAGCTCTTTTTGGTACAGACTCAATTCCATTAAAATCTTCGGCAGCATCTTCTCTAGTTATAGAATCTAAAGTTACTATTCGTGTGCAAGAGTTTTGATTTGATCCTGGCTCATTAAATCCAATATGCGCAGTTCTTCCAATCCCAAGTAATTGAAAATCAATTCCACCCAGAGAATTGATCTTTTTTTCATATTCATCACAATAGTTTGAAATTTCTGTCTCTAATAATTTTCCTTGAGGAATATTGATGTTTCTCTTAACAATATCTATATGAGAAAACAAATGTTGATGCATAAAGCTGTAATAGCTTTGTTCATTGTTCTTTTCAATTGGAAAGTATTCATCCAAATTAAAGGTAATTACTTTCCTGAAACTCAAGCCTTCCTCTTTATGAAGCCTAACTAATTCTCTATAAACGCCTATTGGAGATGAACCGGTTGCTAGACCTAAAACAAAATGAGGTTTGGAACATTTTCTAATTGAATTTGCGATTTCATTTGCCACCAGTTTAGATCCCTTTTCTGCTGAATCAGCACAAAAGTTATGTATTTTTTCATACCTAGTAACCTCATCTCTTCCTGGGATTTTATAATCAATAGATTCTAGACTTTTCACCATTATTATATTTTATTTAACATACAATTCGGAAACTGGACATCCTTTATTTAAATTGAATTATTCATTAACTCCCTCTCCCTGTCTTTCTAACTGAAGTTGAACGTTTAGCTGCATTACTTTTGTTAACAGTCTTTTTATTAGACTGCTTTGGAGTATTTTTTTCCAACCTGTTTCCAAAGAATTTACTACTCATTTTATATGATTTTAATTTAAAGTATATGACAAATCAAATACGATTTTAAATTTACAATAAACTCTTGACCAAAAATAATTTAATAAAAAACTTATTACTTAAATATATGTTTTAATATTTGTAGGTAATTTTTTAAATTAATTAATGATGCATAGTTTATTTCACAATAGTTTTAAAGCTCTAATTTGCTTAGTTTTATTATGTAATATTAACTTGTCTGCACAAAAAACAAAATTAGCCAATCGTCCTAATTTCGAAGCTATTTATCTTGATTCAGAACCTAAACTTGATGGAAATATAATTACAGATCCCACATGGGCAGGGATTAATCCGATAACAAGTTTATCACAAGCCAAACCATTTTATGGGTCTCCTGCATCAGAAAAAACTGAAATCAGAATTGCTTTTACAAAAAATACCTTGTACGTTGGAGTTGTATGTTTTGATAAGAATCCAGAAAAAATTGTAGTTTCTGATTCAAGAAGAGATTCTAATTTAAATGATGACGATAGCTTTCTTTTTATTCTCGACACTTATAATGATCAACAGAATGGGTTTTTATTTGGCACAAATTCAATTGGAGTAGAATATGATGCACAAATAGATAATGAAGGAGAGGGTAATATGCAACAAGGGGGTGTTATTGGAGGAACAAATCTTAACTGGGACGGTTCGTGGGAAGTAAAAACTGAAACTGGAGATTACGGTTGGAGTGCTGAGTTTGCTATTCCGCTGAGAACATTGCGTTTTGGGAGTGGAACAGATAAAACATGGGGTATTAATTTTCAAAGAAATATCAGTAAAACAAGTGAAGTAGCGTATTGGGCCCAACTTCCCATTGCTTTTGAAATTAAAAGACTTTCATTGGCTGGGAAAATGAATGGAATTAGTCTAAAAAATCCTAAAAATCTTAAAATTTTCCCATACGCTTTAACTCAAAGTATAAATGACAAATCAAATAGTTCAAAATCAAATAATCAAGAATATGGAGTTGATTTAAAATATAGTCTTACACCGGGATTAACTTTAGACATGACATATAATACAGATTTTGCTCAAGTGGAAGTTGATGAACAGCAAGTTAATTTGGACAGATTTAATCTTTTTTTTCCTGAAAAAAGAGCTTTTTTTCTTGAAAATGCAGGACAATTTAGCGTAGGAAGTCCCGGTGAAGTTGATTTATTTTTTAGTAGGCGTATTGGATTAAGCGAAGACGGCTCTGTTGTCCCAATAATAGGAGGTTCTAGAATTTCAGGAAAAATTGGGCAAACTAATATTGGTCTTTTAAATATGTACACCGATGAAGTAAGATCAGAAGGAGTTCGTAAAAATAATTTTACAGTAGCTAGAGTAAATCATGATTTTGCAAAAAGCAGATCCTCAATTGGAGGAATTTATATTAATAAATCTGAATCAGGAACTCAAGCTACTGATTATAACAGAGTCGTTGCTATTGATGGAAAGTGGGGTTTAGGTAAAAAGGCTCAAATAACAGGATTTCTTTCAAAAAGTTCAAGTCCAGATATAACTAGTGACGATCATGCATTAAATTTTAAAGCTGAATATGCTTGGGACGGATGGAGAATTCATGGTGCATATACAGAAGTTGGTGAAGGATTTAATCCAGAAGTTGGTTTTTTACTTAGAGATGCATTTAAAAAACCTGAATTTTTAATTTTTAAACAATGGAGACCAAAAAATACTGGAAATTTCCTCGAGGTTAGACCTCATATTTCAGGTCATAGATATCTTAACTTCAATAACGATTTAATATCTAGTTTTCTTCACGTAGATAATCACTGGGTTTGGAAAAGTGGATTTGAAATCCATACTGGAATTAATTTTACAACTGAAGGTGTTTTAAAGGATTTTTCAATTTCAGGAGTTAAAGTTCCCGTTGGAGAATATAATCATAAAGAATTTCAATTAATTGTTTACACCAACAAAAACAATCAAATATACTACTCAACCAGAACAGTAATTGGCGGTTATTATGGAGGAAATAGATTTTCTTCAAGAAACACAATTAATATGAGGTTTGGTAATAGATTTAATTCAGCATTAACAATCAACTACAACAAGCTAGAACTTCAAAATGGAACAATTAACGCATTAATAACCGGAGGAAAATTTACATATTCTTTTACACCAAGAATTTACCTGCAAAGCCTTATTCAATATAATAATATTACAAATATAACATCTGTTAATGCCAGATTTGGATGGTTAAAAAATGCTAATACTGGACTTTTTGTCGTTTTAAATTTAATTGAAGATGAAGATTTTATTGATCGAGTTAATAATCAAGTTATAACCATAAAATACAATTATCAATTTGATGTTTTTAACAGAAAATAAATGAAAGAAAACAAAATTAATTTTAGTATTGAAGATATGCAATTTGCTTTATTGGATATCACAAAACAAATACAAAGTTCAATATGGATACCTGAGGTTATTCTTAGTATAAACAGAGGAGGTTGTGTTCCAGGAGTCTATTTATCTCACTCTATTAATACCCCACATAAAGTCATTGATATTCAATTAAGAGATAGTAACAACATACCGAATTTAGACGTTTTAAAATATTCGATTAATAGATATAAAACTATTTTAATCATCGATGATATAAATGACACAGGGGCTACTTTTAATTTTATTAAAAAAAACATAATTGATAATACTAAAGAGGTGCGCTATGCAGCTTTAGTTGATAATATTTCCAGTGATTTTAAAGTAGATTATAAAGGAAAGGTTATTGATAAATCAAAAATACCCTCTTGGATAGTATTTCCTTGGGAGAAAATCTAAAGTTCATTGAATAAAAATAATCTGAATTTAATTTTAACCTTGGCATTACTTCATGTAAGTATAACCACTCTATCCAATGCATTAGTGGCAATACCATTAACATTATATGGATATAAAATAACTTGGGCAGCTTTTAGCTTTCCTCTTGTTGTTGTTGCTACTGATTTAACTGTTAGATTATTAGGAAAATCTATAGCCCGAAAAACTATTTCTTTAGCTTATCCATTAGCAATTATTTCTTCTGTAATAGTAATTTATATAGAAGGAAATATACTTTCAGTTGCATTTAGAATTGGACTAGCCAGTGCTACAGCTTATGCATTTGGAATATTAATAGACATCTATGCCTTTCAACTTATAAGAGAAAAATATTCTGCTTGGTGGCTAGCTCCAGCTTTATCAACAATAATCTCAAATATTATTGATTCTTATACTTTCTTTTTTGCTGCTTTTTCAGATTCAGACGACTCATACATGGCTGCAAACTGGCTGGAAATAGCTGGCACTCAAACTGTCTTAAAAATAATTATTGGTTTAGTTTTCTTCCTTCCAATATATGGTGTTGTACTTAATTTTCTTCTCAAAAGAATAGCTAATAAGTAATCGTTTACCAATAATAATATTTTTAAAAGCGATCTAAATTCATCACTTTAGTCCAGGCAGAAACAAAATCATTTAAAAATAATTGATCCGAGTCATTACTTGCATAAACTTCTGCTAACGATCTCAATTCAGAGTTTGATCCAAAAATCAGATCAACTCTAGTCCCTGTCCATTTAATTTGATTTGAATTACGATCACGTCCCTCAAAAATAGATTGATCGTCAGAAGTCGCTTTCCATGTTATATTCATATCCAACAAGTTTTTAAAAAAATCATTAGAAAGTTTTTCCTTGTTATCTGTAAAAACACCATGATCAGATTTATCTGAATTAATATTCAGAACTCTCAAGCCACCAACAAGAACAGTCATTTCAGGAGCTGTAAGGGTTAAAAGCTGGGCTTTATCTACTAACATTTCTTCTGCAGAAACAGCAAATTTTGACTTCATGTAGTTTCTAAACCCATCTGCATTTGGCTCTAACACTGAAAAGGACTCAATATCCGTCATTTCTTGAGATGCATCTGCTCTACCTGGTATAAATGGAACACTTATATCTTTTCCAGAATTTTTTGCTGCTTTTTCAATAGCAGTTGATCCAGCCAGTACAATTAAATCAGCTAATGAAACATGCTTATTTTCAGTTTGAGAAGAATTAAACTTATTTTGAATTTGTTTAAGTTTTTTTATCACTAACGATAGTTGATCTGGATTATTGACTTTCCATCTATTTTGAGGTTCTAAATCTATTCTAGCTCCGTTTGCTCCCCCACGCTTATCAGACCCTCTAAAAGTAGAAGCCGAAGCCCAGGCAGTAGAAACAAGTTCAGAAATAGATAAATCCGAAGAAAGTATGTCTTCTTTTAAAATTGATATGTCGTCATTATCAATAAGTTCATGCGAAACGTTT
>Ga0308019_10000637_pt1 | contig 21763 bp, 17 predicted proteins | sample Neamet284_FD_203135 | JGI IMG/M metagenome (GOLD analysis project Ga0308019, IMG submission 203135) | Marine microbial communities from water near the shore, Antarctic Ocean - #284 | ecosystem: Environmental > Aquatic > Marine > Unclassified | place: Southern Ocean | collected 2014-10-01 | reverse complement strand
ACGACCAGTGAGATTCATAGAGTGGCACGTGTTGCATTTGAGCTAGCAAAAAAAAGAAAAAAAACAGTTACATCGTGCGAAAAATCAAATGTAATGGAAGCAGGAATGCTTTGGAGAGAGGAAGTTCAAGCATTAAAAGATAAAGAATTTAAAAATATAGAACTTAAACATATGCTAGCAGATAATTGTGCCATGCAGCTTTTAAAAGACCCTAAACAATTCGATGTTATTGTAACTGATAATTTATTTGGTGATATTCTTTCCGATGAGGCGGCTATGCTTACAGGATCTTTAGGTTTACTACCTTCAGCATCTCTTGGAGCTAAAGATAAAAATGGGAAGATGAGAGCAATGTACGAACCTATACATGGCTCTGCACCTGATATAGCGGGAAAAAACATAGCAAATCCTATTGCAAGCATCCTTAGTTTATCTATGGCCTTAAGGTACTCGCTAGATCTTGATGTTGAAGCAGATTTATTAGATTCTGCTGTTCAACAAGTTCTTGATGATGGTCTTAGAACAAAAGACATTATGTCTTTAGGAAAAAAAGAAGTTAGCACTACTGTAATGGGTGATGCAATTATTACTAAATTAAAATAAGTTATTATATAATGAATTTTGCAATAATTGGGGCCACAGGTAATGTCGGTCTAAAAACTATCGATATATTAAAAAAATCAAAACTTAGAATAGATAACCTTTTTTTAATTGCGTCAAATAAAAGTGCTGGGAAACAAATATCTTTCAAAAAAAAAAAAATTACAATTATCTCATTAGAAAATTATGATTTTTCTAAAGCTCAGATAACTTTTTTTGCAGCAGGCAGTAGTGTGGCTAAAAAATGGGCTCCTATTGCAGCAAAAAAAACAATAGTAATTGATAATTCAAATTACTTTAGGATGCATAAAGATATTTCATTAGTGGTTCCTGAGGTTAATGAAAAAGTTTTAAAAAATTATAAAAAAACTAATATTATAGCTAATCCCAATTGTTCAACAGCTCAATTAGTTGTAGCACTAAAACCATTGCATGATGAATTTAAGATTAAAAGAATTATAGTTTCAACTTATCAAGCTGTTTCTGGTGCTGGTAAGGCTCCTACAGACGAATTATTTAGTCAAACAAAAGATTTTTTAAGTGGTAAAAAAATTAAATCTAAAAATTTTACTAAGCAGATAGCTTTTAATCTTATTCCTCATATCGATAAATTTGCAAAAGATGGATACACAAAAGAAGAATGGAAAATTGAAAATGAAACAAGAAAGATTCTTGACCCAAATATAAAAATAACAGCTACATGTGTTAGAGTTCCTGTTAGAACATCACATTCAGAATCTATAAATGTTGAGTTTAAAAAATCCTATAATTTGCAGAAAGTTAAAACTTTGTTAAAAAAGGCTCCTGGTTGTAAAGTTGTCGATACACAAAAAAACGGTGGATACATAACACCCTTCGAGGCAGAAGGAAGTTATTTGACTTATATTTCTCGAATTAGAAAAGACAATTCAAACAAAAAAGCTTTAAATTTATGGGTTGTCTCAGATAATTTGCTAAAAGGTGCTGCGTTAAATACAGTGCAAATTGCTGAAACTTTAATAAAAAAATATATTAAATAAAATGTACGAAAAAAATCCTTTATCACCTCATTTACAAATCTATAGATGGCATTTATCTATGATACTTTCAATAACACACAGAGTTATTGGGGTAGTAAATAGTGTAGCTATGATATTAATTTGTTTGTGGACTATCTCCCTCCTTTTAGGTGAAGAAAATTACGAAATTATAAAATTTTTTTTTCAATCTTTTTTTGGTAAAATACTTATTATAAGCTTGAGTTGGTCATTTAGTTTTCACATACTAAGTGAAATAAGACATTTAATTTGGGATCTTGGTTACGGTTTTGATTTAAAAATATCAAAAATTACCGGAATAATAACTATAATTGGTTCTTTGGGTTTAACTATTTTAATTTATTTACTTGGAAGAAATCTTATTTAACATGCATCATTCTACAAAAAAATGGTTAACAATAAAATTTAGTTCAATTTTTTTAATACCATTGATGTTTTGGTTTATAGTCAATTTAACATCAATCTATGATGAAAGTTACGCAGAAATAGTCATTTTTTTTTCTAAAACTTCATCAAAAGTCTTATATTCTTCGTTTTTAATTGCTGCTTTTTCTTTCTTTAGCTTAACTATTAGTGAAGTTTTTGAGGATTATATAAAAAATGAAAAAATTAAAAATGTCGCAACCAAAATACTATATGTATTTGCTATAGTAATTCCATTAATAACAATATCAAGTATACTTAGTTTAAATTAATGAGAACTTATAAAATTATAGATCATGAATACGACGTTGTTGTTCTTGGAGCAGGTGGCTCTGGATTAAGAGCTGCAGTAGGCTTATCAGAGGCAGGATTAAAAACGGCTTGTATCTCTAAAGTTTTTCCAACTCGAAGTCACACATCAGCTGCTCAAGGTGGTATATCTGCTGCATTAGGGAACATGGGTGAAGATGATTGGCGATGGCATATGTATGATACTGTAAAAGGGGCTGACTGGTTAGGCGATCAAGACGCAATTGAATATTTATGTAAAGAAGCTCCGAGAGCAGTAGTTGAACTTGAAAGATATGGAGTTCCTTTTAGCAGAACTGAAGACGGTAAAATTTATCAAAGACCATTTGGCGGTATGACAAAAAACTATGGTAATGGAACAGTACAAAGAACCTGTGCAGCTGCAGATAGAACAGGTCACGCTATACTGCACACGCTTTATGGACAAGCTTTAAAACATAATACAGAATTTTTTATAGAATATTTTGCTTTAGATTTAATAATGAAAAACGGTGAATGCAAAGGTATCATTGCTTGGAATTTATTAGATGGAACTATTCACAGATTTCGATCACACATTACAATTATTGCTACTGGAGGTTACGGAAAAGTATATCAAACAGCAACGTCAGCGCACACTTGTACGGGAGATGGAAACGCTATGATATTAAGAGCAGGACTACCACTTCAAGATATGGAATTTGTTCAATTTCACCCTACGGGAATTTACGGTGTTGGAACTTTAATAACAGAAGGAGTAAGGGGAGAAGGTGGATTTCTTGTAAATAGTGAAGGTGAAAGATTTATGGAAAGATATGCACCTAACGCTAAAGATTTAGCCTCAAGAGATGTTGTAAGCAGATCAATGGAAATTGAAATAAATGAAGGACGTGGCGCAGGAAAAGATAAAGATCATATATACTTACATTTAGACCACCTTGATTCTAAAGTTATAGAAGAAAGACTTCCTGGGATATCTGATGCAGCCAAAACTTTTGCCAATATAGATGTAAGCAAACAGCCGATACCAGTTGTACCTACAGTTCACTATAATATGGGAGGAATACCCACGAATTATAAAGCAGAAGTTTTAACACTTAATGGTTCTGAAAAAACTGTACCAGGTTTAATGGCTATTGGGGAAGCTGCGTGTGTATCTGTACATGGAGCTAATAGACTCGGTTCAAACTCCTTAATAGATCTTGTCGTTTTTGGAAGAGCTGCCGCAAAAAGAGCAGCAGAACTTGTTAAGCCAGGAGCACCACATGAAGAAGTTTCTCAAAGTGAAACAGACAAGTGTTTAGATAGATTTGATAAAATACGTAATTCAAATGGTAGTACGAAAGCAGCAGATCTTAGATCTTCAATGCAAAAAACTATGCAAACCAAATGTGCGGTGTTTAGAACTGAAAAAACTCTAAAACAAGGAATTGATGAGATTAGAAAGCCTCTTGATGGTATGAACGACTTATCTGTACAAGATAAATCATTAGTATTTAATACTGATCTAGTTGAAACTTTAGAATTTGATAACTTAATTAGTCAGGCTCTAACAACAATGGAATCAGCATACCATAGAAAAGAAAGTAGAGGAGCTCATGCAAGAGAAGATTTTACAAAACGTGATGATAAAAATTTTATGAAACACACTTTGGCTTGGCAAGATGGAGATAAAGTTACTCTAAAATATAGAGATGTTCATGCCAGAACATTAACAAATGATGTACAATATTTTCCACCTAAAGAGAGAGTTTATTAATAGTGGTACAGCTTAATTTACCACAAAATTCTAAAATTCTAAAAGGCAAATATTATAAAGACAAAACAAATTCTTCTAATTTAAAAAAAGTAAATATTTATAGATGGGAGCCATCAGACGATCAAAATCCAAGAATTGACACTTTCGAAGTTGATATGGGTAACTGTGGTCCTAAAGTTTTAGATATACTGTTTAAAATAAAAAATGAAATTGATTCTTCGTTAACTTTTAGAAGATCATGTGCGCATGGAGTATGTGGTTCATGTGCAATGAATGTTGATGGCGTTAATACATTATCTTGTATAAAATCTCATACGGATATTAAAGGAGAACTAAATATTTATCCCCTTCCTCATTTAAAAGTTATTAAAGATTTGATCGGTGATTTAAGTGGGCTTTATAAACAGTATGAGTCCATCCAGCCTTGGCTGAAAACAACACAAACAGGACAAGAAAAACAAGAAATTTTACAATCCGAGAAAGATAGATCAAAATTAGATGGTCATTATGAATGCATACTTTGTGCATGCTGCTCCACGTCTTGCCCTAGTTACTGGTGGAACGGAGATAAATATCTAGGTCCAGCTGTTTTACTGCAAGCTTATAGGTGGATAAACGATAGTCGAGATGAAGAAAAAAAAGAAAGATTAAAAAAAGTTGCAGATGAACTTAAGCTCTATAGATGTCATACTATTATGAATTGTACTAATTCATGTCCAAAAGGCTTGAATCCAGCAAAAGCTATAAGTTCAATTAAGAAAATGCTTGCAACTACCTAAAAGCTTAATTACTCCATTACATCTATGAATATCATTGAACATTTTGTAAATGGAAAAAAGTTTTCAGGGGATTCTAAAAGAAAATCAAAAGTTTTTGATCCCGCAACTGGTGAGCATACTGCTGAAGTTAAGCTTGCCTCTGCTACAGATATGAATACTGCAGTAGAAGCTGCTAAAGTAGCATTCATTTCCTGGTCAAAAAAACCACCACTTCAAAGAGCCAGAGTAATGTTTAAATTTAAAGAATTAATAGAAAAGAATTTTGAATTACTAACAAAAATTATAGTTTCAGAACATGGAAAGGTATTTGATGATGCAAAAGGTGAGATAGTGAGAGGACTTGAAGTGGTGGAATTTGCATGTGGTATACCACAATTATTAAAAGGGGAGTTCACCGAAAATGTTGGTACAGATGTTGATAGCTGGTCTTTAAGACAGCCACTCGGAGTTTGTGCTGGTATCACCCCCTTCAATTTCCCTGCCATGGTTCCAATGTGGATGTTTCCAGTTGCGATAGCTTGTGGAAATACTTTTATTTTAAAACCATCAGAAAAAGATCCATCTTGTTCGATTAAATTAGCAGAACTACTTTTGGAAGCAGGTTTACCTGAAGGAGTTTTTAATGTTGTAAATGGAGACAAAGAAGCTGTGGACGCTATAATTAATAACAAAAATATATCAGCTGTTAGTTTTGTTGGTTCAACTCCAATTGCAAAATATATTTACGAGAATTGTGCAAAAAATGAAAAGAGAGTTCAAGCATTAGGTGGAGCGAAAAATCATGCTGTTGTTATGCCTGATTGTGATTTAGATCAAGCAGTAAATGGTATAATGGGAGCAGCTTATGGATCAGCTGGAGAAAGATGTATGGCACAGTCAGTCGTTGTTGCTGTTGGTGGCATAGGAGAAAAGCTAGTTGAAAATTTAACAAAAAAAGTAGAAGCATTAAAAATTGGATCTGGCATGGATAAAAAATCTGAAATGGGCCCACTTGTAAGCAAAGAACATTTAGAAAAAGTAGAAGGGTATGTTGATATTGGAATTAAAGAAGGCGCTCAGCTTTTAGTAGATGGCAGAAATTTAAAATTACAAGGATATGAAAATGGATATTATATTGGTGGCTGTTTGTTTGATCATGTTAAAAAACATATGAGAATTTATAAAGAAGAAATTTTTGGACCTGTACTATCAGTCGTTAGAGCAAAAAATTTTGAAGAAGCATTAACCCTTGTTAATGAACATGAGTTTGGAAATGGTGTGGCAATTTTTACAAGAGATGGAGACTCTGCTAGAACGTTTGCTAACAAAGCACAAATAGGCATGGTTGGCATTAATATTCCAATTCCTGTACCTATGGCCTTCCATAGTTTTGGTGGTTGGAAAAGATCTTTGTTTGGAGACCAACACATGCATGGACCAGAAGGAGTTAGATTTTACACCAAATTAAAAACAATCACATCAAGATGGCCATCAGGTTTAAGATCTGATTCAGAATTCGTGATGCCTACAATGAAATAAAAAAATGAAAAAAAAAATATCACTAATAGGAGCAGGTCAAATTGGAGGGACACTCGCTCATTTAATTGCAATAAAAGAATTAGCAGATGTAGTTTTATTTGATGTGGCAGAAGGAATAGCGAGAGGTAAAGCCTTAGATATTGCTCAGTCATCTTCAGTAGATGGTTTTAATGTTAATATAACTGGAACCAACAACTATGAAGACACCAAAAACTCTGACGTAATAATTATAACTGCTGGTGTTCCAAGAAAGCCAGGCATGACAAGAGACGATCTACTTGGTATAAACTTGAAAATTATTAAACAAGTTGCCGATGGAATTAAAACCACATCACCAAAAGCTTTTGTAATATGTATCACAAATCCACTAGATGTTATTGTTATGGCTTTGCAAAAATATTCTGGACTACCAAAAAATATGGTTGTTGGGATGGCAGGAATTCTTGATACCTCAAGATTTAAATATTTTCTATCACAAGAATTGAAGGTACCTGTTAAAAAAATAGAATCTTTGGTTCTTGGTGGACACGGAGATACAATGGTTTCAATGTTAAACCATACAACAGTAGATGGAAAATTAGTTTTAGATTTGGTTAAAGAAGGAAAACTAGACAGAAATATTTTGGAAAGTATAGTCAAAAGAACTAAAAGCGGTGGAGCCGAAATAGTTAAATTATTAGAAAATGGTTCTGCTTTCTACGCACCAGCAGCATCAGGTGTTGAAATGGCGGAAAGTTATTTAAAAGATTTAAAAAAAAAATTACCATGTGCCGCATATCTTGACGGCGAATACGGCGTTAAGGATCTATACGCAGGTGTACCAGTGATCATTGGTTCTAATGGCATTGAAAGAATTGTTAAATTAGACTTATCAATCGAAGAAAAAAAGTCATTTGATAATTCGATATCAGCAGTCCAAGATTTATTTAGTGCAGCTAGAAAAATTGATTCTGATTTAAAAAATTAATTCTTTTTTATTATACACATGATGTTTTTTCCAAATTTATAATTCAATAATTTATCAAGAATTATAGAAATTGGAGTAAAAAATTTATCCCAGATAAATATTTTAAACTTCGATGGATAAATTTCTTCCTTAAAAAAAATTTTATTTAAAAAATATAAAAAATAACCCATACAATCTAAATAACATAAATCTTGAATTTTAGAATTTTTCAGGTCTAAATTTCTAAAAAAATTCATGTCATATCTTTTTATATGTCCAATAGCTTTATCAAATTTACTATAAAGCTTATTATGTGCCGGAACTAAGATAATTAAATGACCACCAGTTTCGAGTTTGTTCAAGGCGTCATTTATTTCTTGAACATCTTTTTCAATATGCTCTAAAACATTAAGATAAAGTATAGTATCAAAATTATTGTTAATTTCTTTAGTAAAGGATTTAATAACCGTTATATTTTTTTTATCAGAAAATTTTTTTAATAAAAGTTTGAAATTATTTTCATCCAATTCTGAGATAGTTATCTTGTTTATTTGTCTTTCGTAATTTCGAGTGAAGCTGCCAATACCAGCACCAACTTCGAGTACATTTTTTCTAATATATTTTTTTAAAAGAAAATATATATATTTTCGCCAAATTACAGCTTTATCAAAATTTTCAAGTTCAAGTCCTGGATAGTCCATTAAAATTCTATTGTAAATCTTGATTAAAAATTTCCTTCTTTATTTTTTTTAGAAACTTATCTATGAGCACAGCATCTTCGGGTTTTAAATAATTTTCTTTTTGTATAGCTTTTTTCATTTCATTTTTGATTTTAATTTTAGTTTTAAATATACTTTCCGTACTAAATAGCTGATCAACCTTTTTTTCATAGTTCTTAATCACACTTCCAATTGTCAGTTTAAATAACAAAAAAATAAGAAAAAAGATAATAAATGTTTTATATATAAAAATTTTCATGTGCACCTTTTACTATTTATCATTTTTTTGTAAAAAACTCATTAATTAATATTTTGCCTTTTTTAACTTCACTATGCCTTGTGTAATTTTTAGGTATAAGATATTTGTCATTGTAATTAGGATTTATTTCAAAATAATTATTATTATAAATATAATCAACGTTAGAAAATTCTTGTCCAGTAATTATTAACCTACGTTTATATGATGCTGGTAGCATTTTTTTACTCAAATAAAGGTTTGTAAAACTTGCAACACCCACTGTAATAGTTTTTTTATCAGAAACATCTAACAAATTTTTTAGAGCAGACTTATTTGATAACCCCCAATAATCAATTTCGAATAGTCTATTAGCATTTTTTTCAAATATAAAATTAAAATAAACATATTGATGAGGATGGAGTCTTATTAAATTATAAAAATTATTAAGCAAGGCAATGAATAAGAATATATAAATGTAAGATAATATTTTTTTATTTCTATATTTTTTTGAAATCGTATTTACAAAATAGATAAGTATTAGGATTAGAGGAGGGTATAAAAAAAATAAGTGTCTCCAGCTGTTATACATTACTGAATCTAATAAAAAAATTAAAAAAATTGGAATTAATATTATGAAAGAAATAAACAAGAATATTTTTTCATTTTCACTTCGCCAAATATCCTTATATAGATTTTTATTGTCAATATTAATCAATCTTACAAAAAACCTTAAATTAACCTGGGTTAACCCACAAACTATAAAGAACGATACCAATAAAGGAGTAGTTGCAAAAAAACTAACAAAAATGTAGTGCCACGGTAGATAAAACACTTTATGAAAATCTCCCAAATAAAACACATAAGCTTCCCAGTTTACAAACCTTGAAAAGCTATCAAGAGTATATATAAAATTTGTTAATGGGTTCTCCCACAAGAAAGGCCAAATAATATATAAAATTATAATTTTAGAAATAAGAAGAAAAAATAAAACTTTAATTTTTTTTGTATCAAATTTATTTTTCATTAAAAATTCAATAATAAAAAATAATATTATTAAAAAAGGAACATACATTGCCACTATTCTCAAATTAGTCGCTATAGCAGCAAAAATTGACACTAAAAAAGCGTTTTTATAATTTGGTTTTTTAATGAATTTTATTGTGAAAAAAATTAAAAAGATAAAAAGAGATAAAAAAGCCAAATCTTTTCCATTATAAAAACTATCAGCAAATATTCTGGGAGAAGTATATAGAATTAAAGCACCAAAAAATGCGTATAATTTATTCTTGAATAAATCTAAACATAAAAAATAAAAAGTTATAATAGAAATTACAAAGAGATAGTGATTTGACAGATGCCGATAATAAAATACTTCAGCAAAATTTTTTATTCCAAATAATATTTCTATAAATGCTATTTGAATAATTTCTAAAAAAGATCCATATTGCTTATCACTATAATTTATTAAATCAGGTACATTTTTTATTATTTCTAAATTATGTGAATATTGTTGAAAAAAAAAATTATATATATATTTTATCGAAACTAGGCCATTCTTTCGTGTTATTTCTTCATCTGAGGATATTCCATAATCTTTATGTAATATGAAACCAATAAAAATCAAAATTAATGGAAAAATAAAATTTAATATAGTATTATATTTTTTTTTGAAATTTTTAATCATTAATTGTAAAATTATAACTATCAAAAAATACTTTAAAAGAAAAATTAAAAAAATGTATTTTAATTATAATCTTACAAAGCAAAAAAAAAATATAATCTATCTTATAATTTTAGGTGTATTTTCTTTCTTAATAAATCAGCATTACGCAAATAGAGGAGTCTTTCCTATAGATAGTTTTTTAATTTTTGACGCCGCTTATAATATCACTATAGGGAACCATCCGTTTAAGGATTATTGGTCAATCACAGGTCCTTTTGTGGATTACGTCCAATCATTATTTTTTTTATTATTTGGCGTAAAATGGTTTAGTTACACACTCCACGCTTCAATTTTCAATATGTTTTTATGCTTATCTTCTTACTATTTTTTTTCGAAGTTAGGATTAAGTCAACTAAATACTTTTTTATATTCCTTAGGTATAGCTATGTTAGCGTATCCATCCATAGGAACACCTTTTATAGACCATCATTCAGTTATTTTGTCACTACTGGCAGTGTACTCACTCATACTTGGAGTTTTACTCAAAAAGAATTTATTTTGGTTTTTAATACCTGTGTTGACTATTTTTTCTTTTTTTTCAAAACAAATACCATCAGTTTATTTAGCAATTTTTTTTAGTTTGGTTATTTTTTTTCTATACATAAATTCAAACTATATAAATAAAAAAAATATCTTTTTTTTGTTACTTGGTACTTTATTTACTTTTACAATAATCGTTGCAATTATTTTTATAAATGAAATTTCTATAAAAAGCTTTTTAATTCAATATATTTTTTATCCAGTTAGTTTAGGAGAGTCGAGAATTGAAAGTTTAAATATAAATTTAAATAATATAGTGAACCAATTTAAATTTATTTATTTATCTATACTTCCTTTGATAATTTACGTATTTTTTTATTTAAAAAAAAAAATTGACAACAAAAATAAAAAAGATTTTATTTGTTCACTTATTTTTATTGGATCAATTGTAATATTTATTTATTGTCAACTGTTAACTAAAAACCAAGTATTAATTTTTTTTCTTATTCCAGTTTCAGCAGCATTCTCACACATTTATATAAAAAAATATTTTAAAAAAAAATATTTAATTTATTTTGTAATGCTTATCTTTGTTTTCTCTACTGTAAAATATCATTTAAGATTTAACCAAAATAAAAAATTTATGGAACTAATTAATGCGGATTTAAATATAGCAGTGGATGCCAATAAACTAGATCAAAGATTTGGTAAGCTTAAGTGGATAAGTCCACACTATTTAGAAAATCCAGAATCTGAAATTGATTTATTAATCAATACAAAAAATATTCTGCTTAACAAGAATGAAAATAAAATAATTATCACTGATTATCAGTTTTTCTCTAGTTTTCTAAAAAATAAATTTGCTTCACCAAATAAGTGGTATGATAATCTAAGTATTCCAAATAAAGAGAATAAATATTATGACGATCACAAATTTTTTTTTATGAGTAAATTAAGAGATAATAAAATTAGTTTTTTATATTTTATAGGAAAAGATAAGCATAAAATGGACTTTTTCAGAGAGCTTATTGACGAAAACGAATGTATAACAAAAAAAATATATAATGAAATATTGATAGAATTTAGTATTAAGCATTGTCAGTTATAACCTAGTAAGAAAATTTTAAAATGAACATACACGAGTACCAAGCTAAAAAAATACTAAAGGATTATGGAGCTCCAGTTTCAAATGGAGTTGTAATTTTTTCTTTAAAAGAATTAAATGACAAAGTTAAACTTTTAAAATCAAAAGAATTTGTCGTAAAAGCACAAATCCACGCCGGTGGAAGAGGAAAAGCTGGAGGTGTTAAGCTTGTTAGAAATTTCGAAGAACTAAACAAAGAAGCTACAGAGATATTTGGTAAAATTTTAGTAACCCACCAAACCGGGCCCGAAGGCAAAGAAGTAAAGAGACTTTACGTAGAAGAAGCCTCAGATATTTCAAAAGAGTTTTATCTTTCTTGTTTAGTTGACAGAGATAGTTCTAAGATTGCATTCATAAGCAGCACTGAAGGTGGAATGGATATTGAAAAAGTAGCAGCTGACACTCCAGAAAAGATTATTACCACTAAAGTTGACATGAAAGAAACCGTTAAAATAGAGGACGTAGATAAGATCCTAAAAATATTTAATTTTAATGTAGATCAGAAAAAAGTAGCCTCAAAATTAATTCAATCTCTATATAAAATATTATTAGAAAAAGATGCAAGTTTAATAGAAATTAATCCATTAATTATCACAAAAGATGAAAGGTTAGTTTGCTTAGACGCAAAAATGAGTTTTGATGATAATGCAATTTTTAGAAGACCTGAAATTTTAGAATTAAGAGACTTAAACGAAGAAGAACCCGCTGAAGTAGAAGCAAGTAAACATGATTTAGCTTATATTAAATTAAATGGTTCAATAGGTTGTATGGTTAATGGCGCTGGGCTTGCTATGGCTACCATGGATATAATTAAGCTATACGGAAAAGAACCAGCTAATTTTTTAGATGTAGGCGGTGGAGCTTCTAAAGAAAAAGTTTCAGCTGCTTTTAAATTAATTTTATCTGACAAAAATGTTAAAGGTATTTTAATTAATATATTTGGTGGAATCATGAGATGTGATGTAATTGCGCAAGGAGTACTAGAAGCTGCTAAAGAAACTAATTTAGAGGTACCGCTAGTAGTAAGACTTGCAGGGACTAACTTTCAAGAGGGAAAAGATATACTGGATAAATCAGGTTTAAAAATACTTTCAGCATCAGATCTAAATGATGCGGCTAAAAAAATTGTAGAGGCAATAAAATAGATGTCTGTTTTAATTAATAAAAATACAAAAGTTATTTGCCAAGGTTTTACAGGCACTCATGGAACTTTTCACTCAGAGCAAGCTCTGAAATATGGAACCCAATTAGTGGGTGGTGTAACACCCAAAAAAGGAGGACAAAAACATCTAAACCTTCCTGTGTTTAATTCAGTCGAAGAAGCAAAAGCACGAACTGATGCTAACGCAACAATGATTTATGTCCCACCAAAATTTGCTGCTTCTGCAATTATCGAAGCTATAGAAGCTAAGATAGAGTTAGTAGTATGCATAACCGAAGGAATACCAGTAATAGATATGATAAAAGTAAAACAAAATTTGATTGGAAGTAAGAGTCGTTTGATTGGACCTAATTGTCCAGGTATTATTACTCCAGATGAGTGTAAAATTGGAATTATGCCTGGTAACATTCATAAGAAAGGGTCTGTTGGAATAGTTTCAAGATCAGGGACTTTGACATACGAGGCTGTAGCTCAAACAACAGCAAGTAGAATGGGACAATCTACATGCATTGGGATCGGTGGCGATCCTATTAACGGAACAAATTTTATCGATTGTTTAGAGCTATTTCTTCAAGATGATGAGACAAAATCTATTGTTATGATTGGAGAAATCGGAGGATCTGCAGAAGAAGAGGCTTCAGAATTTATTAAAAAATCTAAAATTAAAAAACCTATGGTTGGCTTTATTGCAGGATTAACAGCACCTAAAGGCAGAACAATGGGTCATGCAGGAGCAATTGTATCAGGAGGCATGGGTGGCGCCGAAGACAAGATAGAATCAATGAAATCAGCAGGTATAACAATCTCAAAATCCCCAGCAGATATTGGTAAAACCTTGCTTGAAAAACTAAATAGTTAATAAAAATAATATATGTTATTGTGAGATATTAAATGTCATCGTCTCAAGATAATAATATATTTAAAAAAACCTCATTTCTTGCTGGAAATAACTCTGCTTTTATAGAAGAATATTATTCTGAATATTTACAAGATCCTAATAGATTACCTGAAGGCTGGAAAGAATTTTTTGATGCGCTTAAAGACAATAAAGAAATTATTTCTAAAACTCTAGAAGGACCTAGCTGGGCACCTAAAAAAAAAATTAAAAAAAATAATTTTGATTTAGAGAATCAATTAAAGAAAGATTCTTTAGAAAATGAAAAAATTGAAGATTTTTCTCTAACAGAAGAATCAGCAAAAAATTCCATAAGAGCAATTATGTTAGTTAGAGCTTTTAGAATTAGAGGCCATCTAATCGCCAATCTTGATCCCTTAGGTCTAATGGCAAGAGAAGAACACCCTGAATTAAAACCTGAAACATATGGCTTTACTAAAAGCGATCTTAATAAAAAAATATTTTTAGATGGAGTTTTAGGATTGCAAGAAGCAACACTTTCAGAAATTATAGATATTTTAAAAAAAACTTATTCTGGAAATATAGGTTACGAGTTTATGCATATGGGAGATCCAGATGAAAAAAATTGGATTAGAGACAGAATAGAGGGCCAAGAAAAAGAAGTTGTCTTTACAGAAAATGGAAAAAAAGCAATCTTAAATAAAATTGTTGAAGCAGAAGGTTTTGAAAAATATCTACACGTTAAGTTTGTAGGAACAAAGCGATTCGGAATTGATGGTGGGGAATCTTTAGTACCTGCACTTGAACAAATAATAAAAAGAGGTGGTAATTTAGGAGTAAAAGAAATCAAGATTGGAATGTCCCATAGAGGGAGATTAAATGTTTTAGCTAATGTTATGGGCAAACCATTCAAAGCAATTTTTAATGAATTTTTTGGTAGTACCGTAGCGGCTAAAAGAGACTTTGAAGGAGATGTTAAGTATCACTTAGGTGCGTCATCAAATCGAGAGTTTGACGGTAATGTTGTTCATATTAGTTTAACAGACAACCCCTCACATTTAGAAGCTGTTAATCCAGTAGTATTAGGTCAAGTAAGAGCAAAACAATTTTTTCATCAGGACCCGGAAAGAAAAAAAGTAATACCGGTGTTGATTCATGGAGATGCCGCTTTTGCAGGACAAGGAATAGTTGCAGAATGTTTTGCAATGTCAGGACTACCAGGACATAACATAGGTGGAACAATTCATATTATTGTTAATAACCAGATAGGTTTTACTACATCCCCAAGATTTGCAAGATCTTCACCATACCCAAGTGAAGTAGCAAAAATTGCCCAAGCACCTATTTTACATGTTAACGGCGATGACCCTGAAGCAGTTGTCCATTGTGCTAAAATTGCAACAGAATTTAGACAGCAATTTAATAGAGATGTAGTAATTGACATGTTTTGCTACCGAAGATTTGGACATAATGAAGGTGACGAACCTTCTTTTACTCAACCTTTAATGTACAAAAAAATAAAATCTCACCCAACATCTTTAAAAATTTATTCAGAGAAGTTAGTGAATGAAAAGCTACTTTCTAAAGAAAAAGTAGATCAACAAATAAAAGATTTTAAATCATATCTAGAAAAAGAGTTTGTTGAGTCGAAAAATTATAAACCAGAACTGAAGTGGTTTGACGGTGTTTGGTCTAGATTTGTGCCCACACCAGGTAAAGATAAAAGGGGAGCTAGCGGTGTTGATAAAGAAAAAATTAATTTAGTAGGAAGAAAAATTACAACAATCCCAAATAATTTTAATATACACAAAACATTAAAAAAAATATTTGAGAATAAGCAAAAAATGTTTAATGATAATCTTCCAATAGATTGGTCAACAGCTGAAACTTTAGCTTTTGGCACCCTTCTAACGGAAGGTTTTTCTGTAAGGCTGTCAGGACAAGACTCTGGTAGAGGAACTTTCAGTCAAAGACATTCTGTGCTTAGGAATCAAGACAATCACGAAAGATATATTCCTTTAAACAATATTTCAGAAAATCAAAAAAAATTTGAAGTAATAGACACACTCCTATCTGAACTAGCTGTCTTAGGATTTGAATTTGGTTATTCCTTATCAGAACCTGAAACCTTAGTGTTATGGGAAGCTCAATTTGGTGATTTTGCTAATGGAGCGCAAATAATCATTGATCAATTTATAACTTCTGGTGAATCTAAGTGGGGAAGAGCTAGTGGTTTGGTAATGTTATTACCTCACGGATATGAAGGTCAAGGCCCTGAACATTCTTCAGCAAGGCTGGAAAGGTTTTTACAAATGTGTGCGCGTGATAATATTCAAGTAGTAAACTGTACAACACCAGCTAATTATTTTCACGCTCTAAGAAGACAAATGCATAGAGAGTTTAGAAAGCCATTGATAATAATGACACCAAAATCTTTACTTAGACACAAACAATGTGTGTCAACTATAGATGACTTTACTAAAGACACTTCTTTCCATAGAGTTTTGGCTGACCGAGCTTACACAAGTGAATATGGATTAATTAAACTTAAAAGTGACAATGAAATCAAGAAAGTAGTTATTTGCTCGGGTAAAATTTATTTTGATTTAGTTGATGCTAGAGAAAAAACAAAAAATGATAAAGTGGTTTTTATACGTTTAGAACAAATTTACCCATTTCCAGTAAAAAGGATGGGAAAAGAATTAAAGAGATATGTCAAAAACGCTGACATTTACTGGTGTCAAGAAGAGCCAAAAAACATGGGTGCCTGGAACACAGTTAATCATTATATAAACAGAACCTTAGAAATCATTAATTTTAGCAACAAAAATGTTGAATATATTGGAAGAAGACCATCAGCGACTACAGCGACAGGAAATCTTAATAAACACCTTGCACAACAAAAAGAAATATTAGAAAAGGTGGTTGGAAAAATTAACTGATGTCTGAAAGTATACTAGTCCCTGTTCTTGGAGAATCTGTAACGGAAGCTACAGTAGCTAAATGGCTAAAAAATGAAGGTGATAAAGTTAATGCCGATGAAGCAATAGTCGAGCTAGAGACCGACAAAGTTAACGTCGAAGTTCCTGCTCCTGCAAGTGGAGTAATAGAAAAAATTTCTGTTAAAGAAGGACAAACTGTAAATGTCGGAGCGTTGTTAGGAACCATTACAGAATCAAAAACTACTGAGATAAGTACAGACGCAGAAGAAAAAAAATATTCACCTCCATCAAAAAAACCACAAGTTGATAGAGAAGAAGAACGAGTTGAAGTCATCAAAAAAAAAGAAGAAAGTGTTGAAGAAATAAAATTATTTAAAAAAGAGAAAAAAAAAGTAAGTGTAGAAGAACCTCTTATTCTGACAGAAGTCCATGGTGAACAAAAAGTTTCAAGAAATTCAAATACAAATATTATTTCTCCTGCTGCAAGGAAATTAGCAACAGAATCGAATATTAATCTTAATGAGGTTAAAGGTTCAGGTAAAAATGGAGTTGTCTTAAAAGAAGATATTCTAGATTTAATGGGAACTATGCCGAAACCTTCAGAACGAAAAACTACACATGGACCTGAAGAAAGAATTAAAATGACAAGATTAAGAATGACGATAGCTAAAAGACTTAAAGAGGCTCAAGAAAACGCAGCTATGTTAACTACTTTTAACGAAGTGGACATGAGTGCAGTTATTTCAATGAGAAGCGAGCACAAGGAAGAGTTTCAAAAAAAATATGATGTTAAATTAGGTTTTATGTCCTTTTTTGTAAAAGCCTGTGTTGTCGGGCTTAAAAATTATCCTATTATAAATGCAGAAATTCAGGGAGATGAAATTGTATATAAAAATTATTATAACATTAGTATAGCTGTTGGTACGGAAAGAGGTTTAGTTGTTCCAGTCTTGAGAAGCACAGATGAAATGTCTTTTGCAGAAATAGAAAAAAATATCAATCTACTTGGGCAGAAAGCGAGAGATGGAAAAATTGTTATTGATGATTTACAAGGAGGAACTTTTACAATTACGAACGGTGGTATTTATGGCTCTATGCTTTCGACGCCAATCTTAAACCCACCCCAGTCAGCTGTATTAGGTATGCACAATATTATAGAACGGCCTGTAGCAATCAACAAGAGCGTTTCTATTAGACCGATCATGTATCTAGCTTTGTCATATGACCATAGGATTGTTGATGGAAAAGAAGCGGTTTCTTTCTTAAAAATTGTGAAAGAGTGTCTTGAAGACCCTAGAAGGTTATTTCTAAATTTATAGTTATGGAAAATAATTTTGATGTAATTATTATTGGTGGCGGACCCGGTGGATATGTATGTGCAATTAGAGCAGCTCAATTAGGATTGAAAACTGCGTGTATTGAATCAAGAGGAACACTTGGTGGAACTTGTCTTAACGTAGGATGTATACCATCTAAAAGTCTTTTGAACTTATCTGAGACTTATCACAAAGCTCAAAAAGACTTTAACGCGCAAGGAATAGAATTTACAGGTTTGAAACTTAATTTAGATAAAATGATGGCTAATAAAAATAAATCGGTTCAAGTTTTAACTAAAGGAATTGAATTTTTATTTAAAAAAAATAAAGTAACATATATTAAAGGCAAAGGTGTTTTGTTTTCTAAAAATGATGTTGTTGTTTACGAAGGAGAGAAAAAAATATCGTATAAGTCTAAAAATATTGTTATTGCTACAGGTTCAGGCCCATCTACGTTACCCGGCATGGAAATTGATGAAGAAAATATTATATCTTCAACAGGTGCACTTATGCTAAAGGAAGTGCCTAAAAATTTTATAGTAATTGGGGGTGGATATATCGGGTTAGAAATGGGTTCTGTTTGGTTGCGTCTTGGATCAAACGTAACTGTTTTGGAATATTTGGACCACATTACTCCTGGAATGGATAAAGAGATTTCATCAGAATTTATGAAAATTTTAACAAAACAAGGATTTAAATTTAAATTAAACTCAAAAGTAACTTCGGTGAGCAATAAAGGAGATCAAGTGGAAGTTGCTTTTACGAACAACGAAACTTCAAAAAAAGAAAAAATTTTAGCAGATAAAGTTTTAGTTTCAGTCGGAAGAAAACCTTATACAGAAGGATTAAATTTAGCAAAAATTGGAATTAAAAAAGATAAGCAAGGAAGGATCGAAGTAAATGAAAAACTGCAAACTTCGATAAATAATATTTATGCTATAGGAGACGTAATAAAAGGTCCAATGCTTGCTCATAAAGCTGAAGAAGAAGGGATTGCCGTTGCTGAAATTATTGCAGGTCAAGCTGGGCATGTTAATTATGACATTATACCTGGTGTTGTTTATACATCACCGGAAGTTGCAGTTGTTGGAAAAACAGAAGAACAACTCAAAAAAGAAAATATAAGTTATAAGGTTGGTAAATTTCCTTTTCTAGCGAATTCACGTGCTAAAGTTAATAACGAAACAGATGGTTTTGTAAAAATATTAGCTGATAAAAAAACAGATAGAGTTTTAGGTGTTCACATGATCGGCCCACATACTGGCGACATGATAGCCGAAATGGCTTTAGCAATGGAATTTGGCGCTAGCGCCGAAGATATCGCCCGAACATGCCACGCCCACCCAACTCACACAGAAGCGGTAAAAGAAGCAGCTTTAGCTGTTGATAAAAGAGCAATTCATTTTTAATTGATATAACATCAACTAGATTCTTAAAATGAAAGTTCCTGTTTTAATTCCTAAAATTTTTAATTTTCCATTTACTTATGACTCAGGATATTTAGAAAATCTAGAAGCAGGAGATATTGTCATTGTACCATTCGGAAAATCTAAAGAAATAGGGGTTGTTTGGGATAAAATTCAACCTACAGCAAGAGAATTTAAATTAAGAAAAATTGAAAAAAAATTAGATAATTTTAAAATAAATAAAAATTTAATAAGTTATATTAACTGGTTTTCGTCTTATAATTTAACCTCAAAGGGTATGGTTCTAAAAATGTGCCTTGGTGATAAAAAAAATACATCTAAGATTGAAGATTTCAAAAAAGAAAAATTTGATAAAAAAATAATTAATTTCTCTTTAAACAACGAACAAAAGAAAAGCCTAAAAGATTTAAAAAAATTTGGCAATTCTTTTAGTGTATCATTATTGCAAGGAGTTACAGGCTCAGGAAAAACAATAGTATACTTTGAGAGAATAAAAGAAATTTTAAAAAAAAATCGACAAGTACTAATATTATTGCCTGAAATATTTTTAACCAATCAATTTAAAGATAGATTCGAAGAGTTTTTCGGTTTTACACCCTCAATTTGGCATTCAAAAATAGGAATTAAAAGTAAAAGAAAAATCTGGCAAGGTATTATTGGTGACAATTTAAAATTAGTAATTGGTGCTCGTTCTTCTTTGTTGTTACCATTTAAAAATTTAGGATTAATAGTTTTAGATGAAGAGCACGATCCTTCCTACAAACAAGATGAAGGAATTATTTATCATGCACGTGATATGGCTATTTCAAGAGCTTCTTTTGAAAACATACCCATTCATTTAGTTTCTGCAGTACCTTCACTAGAAACTTTTAATAACATAAAAAATAAAAAATATAATCATACGAAATTAATTAATCGCTACAGTGAATCTACCCTACCAGAAGCAAAAGTAATAAATTTACAAAAGGCTCAACTTAAAAAGGATCATTTTATCGCAGAAGAAACTATTATGATGGTTAACGATTATTTAAAAAAGAAAGAACAGGTATTATTTTTTTTAAACAGAAGAGGATATGCGCCTTTTTTAATTTGTAAAAAATGTGGCTACAAACATCTTTGTCCAAGTTGTTCAATTTACTTAACCTACCATAAATCCATCAATAAACTGATTTGCCATCATTGTGGAGTAAAAGTTAAAAAAGATAACAACTGTAAAATTGATAAAGAATTTTGTGATTTTCGTATGTATGGACCTGGAGTTGAAAAAATATATGAAGAATTAAAGATTATTTTTCCAAATAAAAATATGAAAATATTTTCAAGTGATTTTTTGTCTAAAAAAAATGAAACAGAATCTATTCTTAAAAAAATAGAAAAAAATGAAATTGATATTTTAGTAGGAACACAACTAATTTCGAAAGGTTTTAATTTCCCAAAATTAAATTGTATAGTTGTTGTTGATGCAGATTTTTCTGGAATGGGTTATGACTTGAGAACAACAGAAAAAAATATTCAACTTTACAACCAATTAAGTGGTAGAGCGGGAAGATTTTCAAAAAAATCTACAATTATTTATCAGACTATTACGCCACTTAATGAAACGTTAAGAGATGTGCTAGAAAATAATCCTGAAAAGTTCTTAGCCAACGAACTAATAATCCGAAAAAATAAAAATTTACCTCCTTTTTCAAGACTCATTGCTCTGATTATTTCAGCTAATTCTAGCGAGGATAGCTTTAAAGCAGCCCAAGAGATTAAAAAAAATTTAAGTACTTTAGTAGAAATAGAAGTTTTAGGTCCGGTCGATTCTCCTATATTTAGGATAAAAAAGAAGTTTAGAACTAGGCTCTTGCTTAGGTCAAAAAATAGCAATTTAATTCAAAAAAAAGTGGGAAAAATTCTAGAAAATTTAACTATTTCTAAAAAAATAAAACTCACGGTTGATGTTGATCCTATTAACTTCGCTTAAAGAAACCTAACCACCTTGAACGATACCTATCCTTATGTTAGTAGAACAACAGATTTTATAACTTTTAACCTAAAGGTATTAAGTTGAGTAATAATAAGTCATTTTCATCAGAAACAGCAAGTAGATATGCTTTAGCATTGTACGAGCTTGCTAAAGAGAATTCTGAATTAGAGGCAGTTGGAAAAAATGTTAGTGATATTCTTGAGATTTATAACACTAGTGAAGATTTAAAAAATTTTATTAAAAATCCTACTCAATCTCAATTAAGTCAGCTAGAAATAATAAACAAGATATCTAGCCAAATGCATCTAACAAAAATAATCACTAACTTTCTAGGTGTTTTGATCAATAAAAGAAGAATTTTTTTTATTAATAAAATTTTTTTAAGTTTCTTAAGTTTAGCTTCAAAAAAAAGAGGAGAATTGAGTGCATCTTTA
>Ga0308019_10000633_pt1 | contig 21827 bp, 21 predicted proteins | sample Neamet284_FD_203135 | JGI IMG/M metagenome (GOLD analysis project Ga0308019, IMG submission 203135) | Marine microbial communities from water near the shore, Antarctic Ocean - #284 | ecosystem: Environmental > Aquatic > Marine > Unclassified | place: Southern Ocean | collected 2014-10-01 | reverse complement strand
ATAATTAAAATTTATCTTACATTGATTCAATTAAAACTAGAACTTTATCTCATCAAAAGTTAGCATAGAACCTCTAAAAACGTATGAGCTAAATTATGATGGATTCTGAAAGAATAAACTTGCCAAAAACTCCTGATCAGAAGATTAATGTTAAAAAAACTTTTGGCATTGACTCCGATATTTCAGTTCTAGGATTCAAGGAAAAAACAGAATGGGTCCCAGAAATTGATCCTACCTATGTCTTTGATAAAAATACTACTTTATCAATTTTAGCTGGCTTTGAGCATGATCGCAGGGTCATGATTCAGGGATACCATGGGACTGGAAAATCAACGCACATAGAGCAGGTTGCTGCCAGATTAAATTGGCCTTGTGTTCGTATCAACCTAGATAGTCATATCAGTAGAATTGATTTGCTTGGCAAAGATGCAATTGTTTTAAAAGATGGGAAGCAAATTACAGAATTTAAAGAAGGTATTTTGCCCTGGTCCATTCAAAACCCAGTGGCAATTGTTTTTGATGAATACGATGCTGGAAGACCCGATGTCATGTTTGTAATCCAGCGAATTTTAGAGGTTGATGGTAAGTTAACTTTGCTAGATCAAAACCAAGTCATATCACCGCACGCGAGCTTTAGGCTTTTTGCCACTACCAATACTGTTGGCATGGGAGACGTTACAGGGCTTTATCATGGCACCCAACAAATCAATCAAGGTCAAATGGATCGTTGGCACATATTATCTACTCTTAATTATCTCGATAAGTCCCATGAATTAAGCGTAGTTTTAGGCAAGGTACCAGAATTAAAAAATGCCAAAGATAAAGTAATGGTCAAAAGCATGATTCAACTTGCTGATTTAACTAGGCAAGGTTTTATAAATGAAGACATATCTAGTCTTATGTCTCCCAGAACTGTAATTACCTGGGCGCAAAATTACATAATTTTTCAGGATATCAAGCATTCATTTAGGCTTACATTTCTTAATAAATGTGATGAATCAGAAAGGCCTATAGTTGCAGAGTACTTTCAGCGTTGTTTTGGAGAAGAACTCACTGAGAGTCACAGCCCTGAAAGCTAAATTATGAGCTGGATTAAAGATAGAGAAGAATTTAAGCAAGCTGCTTTATCTTCTGCTAGGGCCATGTCAAAAGATGCAGAGCTAAATGGAAGTTCCCAAGCATCAAGTCGACCTCCAACCTCTGCACAAATTTTTTTAAACCACCCTCCTAGGTCTTCAGCTCAGGTAAATGCATGGAGGGGTGAATCAGACTTTCAAACCTTTTGGCACAGCCTGCATAAAGAGACAAGTGAACTCAAGATGCCAAAGTTGGCAAGAGATTTTTTTGCAGAATTAGAGCTTTCTAGAGTAGAGATGGTCGGCGGTTCAGACTTTCCTGGTGCTAAATCAAATATTCAGAATTATCTCGAAATCGAGGCGAAGAAAAATATAGACAATAAAGCTCCTGCCCTCAATCCATTGGCTGTAAATCTTTGGCTTAAAAAAATCAATGGAGAAAACTTGCCCCAAAATAGTGCAGAATTAGTCAGTTCTTTTCTGCAAGCTTCCCCGGTCAATTTAAGCGATATTGGCAATCAACTGATACAGGCGCAAGATTCTCAGAGCACGTTTCAATCTGTTGCATTAAGCCTTTTAAAAGATTTGGAGTTAATGCATGAAGCTCCCTCCCAAGGTGGAGAAGAAGTTAATGAAAATCAAGAAACCATTCAAGATGATCAGTCTGCTATGGAAGATTCAGATGAAGAGTCTCAAGATGGTGCTGAAACACAAACAATGGAATCTCAAGCTGAGGGTCAGGCTGATGAAGAGAATGGAGAGCTTGAAGAAGCTCAGGTGCCCATTGATTCAACTTCCATTGAAGAAGAAATAGATTTAACGAGAAATTTTGATGAGGAATTAGATCAAACTATTCATGAAGATTACCAAATTTTTACCTCCCAATTTGATGAGGTTGTAAATGCTATAGATTTAGCTACGCCAGAAGAGACGCAAAGACTAAGGCAGCAATTAGATCAGCTCATTTCTCCACATCAAACAACAATCGGAAAATTAGCCAATAGATTGCAAAGGTTGCTTCAGGCGCAACAAAATAGAAGCTGGCATTACAACTTAGAGGAAGGACTTTTAGATACAGCCCAACTTCATCGAATTATTTCTCGTCCAGGTGACCCGCTAAGCTTTAAGCAAGAAAGTGAAAGCAAATTTAAAGATACGGTTGTTTCATTATTAATAGATAGCTCAGGCTCAATGCGCGGACGCTCTATGACCTTGGCCGCAATTTGTGGTGACATTATTGGCAGTACGCTTGAACGCTGTTCTGTAAAGACTGAGTTACTAGGTTTTACTACCAAGCACTGGAAAGGTGGGGACTCAAGAAAAGCGTGGGTCAATCAAGGCAGCCCGCCGAATCCTGGAAGGTTGAATGACTTGCGTCACATTATCTTTAAATCTGCGGATGACAATTTCAGACGAGCCAGAAAAAGTTTTGGCATCATGCTTAGAGAGGGCCTGCTTAAAGAAAATGTAGATGGAGAAGCTCTTGCATGGGCGCATCAAAGGCTTGTAAAAAGAACAGAAGAAAGAAAAATCTTAATAGTAATCTCTGACGGAGCGCCTGTTGATGACAGCACTTTATCTACTAATCATAGTAATTTTTTGGATAACCACTTGCGTCAAATGATTGACAGCATTGAAAATCAAAGCAATGTTGAGCTTTTAGCAATTGGAATTGGTCACGATGTAACAAAGTATTATGAGAAATCTATCACCATCAATAGAGCAGAAGAATTGGCTGAGGCTCTGCTGGAGAAACTCACTGAGCTTTTCAATAACTAAGAGTTAGTTTATAATTGCTGCTTATGTATGCACTGTAAACATTACAGCGAAAAAGGAAAATAAATGAAAATTACCACACAAGACGGACCTCCAACGGATATTTTAACTTTTGATAAGTTGGATGTAGAGAATGAATTAAACCTAACGCCAGGCAATGTAGAAGATGTTGTTGAGATCTTTAAGACTCCATTGACTGGAGCATATAACTGGGATTATACAGTTTCTGATAACAGAATTAAAAAGCTATATGAGCTTGGAAAAGAGCTGAACTGGAATGGGTCGATTGACCTTAATTGGGAATACAACCACCCTGCAGATGAGAGGCTTATTCAAGCAGATGAAGATTTGCCTCACGAAACACTTGCTGCATACGAAGCTCTTACTGCAGAGGAGAAAATTGAATTTGATCGACATGATGTGGCCGAACTCTTGAGTCAATTTTTACATGGGGAGCAAGGAGCGCTTCTTGTCGCTTCTCAGCTAACATCCTGTGCCCCCACATACAATGCGAAGCTTTATGCTGCCTCTCAAACATTTGATGAAGCAAGGCATGTTGAAGTTTTTAATCGATACCTTCAAGAAAAGATTGGTATGCACTACCCTATCAATCCAAACTTAAAACTATTGCTAGATAAAATTCTTACAGATGAGCGCTGGGATCTCAAGTTTATTGGAATGCAAATTGTTATAGAAGGTCTTGCATTAGCAGCCTTCCAGATGCTGAAAGGCTTATCCAAAGACCCTCTATTAACTCAACTACTGCATTACGTCATCAGAGATGAAGCCAGGCATGTCACATTTGGAATCAACTACTTAGAAGACTTTATTAAGACCTTAACTCCTGAAGAAATAGAAGACAGGGCAGAGTTTGCATACGAAGCATGTGTGATCTCAAGAGAAAGACTAATTAACACAAAGGCTATGCAGAAATATCTGAAAATGACTGAAGATGAGGCTAGAGAGTTTGCGCTATCAACTTCAGCGAATGCTACCTTTAGAAATTTCCTCTTTTCAAGAATTATGCCGAATCTATCTAGAATAGGTTTGCTTACAGATAAAGTTAGGCCTAAGTTTGAAGCATTGGGGCTATTGGAGTACGAAGATGCTCCCGATGATTTTGAATGTGATTGGAATGAACTTGAGAAACCCTTAGAACAGTTTGGCGAAATTCCACAAGCTAGCTAAGAAGGCTTTTTTACTGCCTCTCTTTTTAAGTGCGCCCGTTTTTGCGGCCGTTCAAATAATTCAGCCGTCTTTAAATGCTTATGAAGAAATTCAAGAAGCTCTAATATTGGCAGAACCTGGAGATATTATTCGCCTAACTTCGGGCACTTATAACCTTGAAGACTCTCTCTCTTTGGATGTTGATAATGTTCAAATTGAAGGCGAAGGGATGAATCAAACCATTCTAAACTTTAAAAACCAGAGGTCTGGAGCCCAAGGGCTCAGCGTAACCTCAGATAACGTAACACTTCAAGATTTCTCAGTACAAGATGCTAAGGGTGATGCCATTAAGGTAAAAGGTGTTACCAACATAAAATTTTTAAGGGTTAAGACTGAATGGACCGACGGACCCAAATCTGAAAATGGTGCTTATGGGCTCTACCCCGTTGAATCAAAAAATGTATTGATTGATGGGTGTGTTGCAATCGGAGCTTCAGATGCAGGTATCTATGTTGGTCAATCACAAAATATTATTGTTCGAAATAGCCGAGCAGAATTCAATGTAGCAGGAATTGAAATTGAGAACTCATACTATGCTGACGTTTATAACAATGTGGCAACCAATAATACTGGGGGCATTCTAGTTTTTGACCTTCCTAGCCTGCCGCAACAAGGTGGTCATCATGTAAGAGTTTTTAACAATAAGTCAGTGGGCAACAACACGGATAATTTTGCGCCTGAAGGCAATATTGTGGGAGAAGTGCCCCGAGGAACTGGAATTATTATTCAAGCTAATTCAGACGTAGAAATCTTTAATAACATCATTGGCGATAATGACACTGTAAATATTGCAGTAGTAACGTATGGCAGCGATACCGATGATGAAGAGTACTATCCGCATCCAAAATCCATTCAAATTCATGGCAATGAATTTGGACCAACCGGCTATAACCCAGATACAAGTAAGGGTGAGCTCGCTCAAATACTCTTCGATCTATCTGGTGGCGATATGCCTGATATTTTTTGGGATGGCTTGGTGCCATTATCTCAATTAGTTTTTGGCCAACCTGACAATGAAAGAATGATTATTAGCAATAATGGAGATGCTACTATCCTAGCTCTTGATCCAATTAAATACCTTCTACCATTTTTTGATCCAGCGATTTTAAATATTAAAGCCTTCGAAGGAACAATTCAGCCTCTGTCGCCAGTAGAGTTTGATGAAAATTTTTAATAAACCTCAATTCCTTTTTTTATTAGCGCTGTTCTTCTTAGTGCCAATAAATGCGTCTGTAAATTCTGCATTATTATCATCTAACGCACCTCCAAAATATTTATCAGAGTTTGGTTTCTTTCAGGACATGCAAAATCAAATGCCGTCTGAAGAAGTGCATCCATACTCTCTTGTAAATCCATTATTTTCTGATTACACGGATAAATTAAGGTTTGTGTATGTTCCAGAAGGTCAAAAGCTTACGTATTTAGAAGATAAGGTATTTCAATTTCCTGTGGGCTCTACGCTAATTAAAACCTTTGCGTATCTGAATACACAAGGAAAGATGGATGCACAACTGCTGGAAACAAGATTGCTTATTAATACCTCAGAGGGATGGAAAGCAATAAGCTATGTATGGAACCAAGATCAAACAGATGCCAAGCGAGCAGTTGCAGGGGCAACTATTCCAACAACTTTTATTAACTCAGTAGGAGCAAAGGTTGATGTTAGATACAGGGCACCAAATCAAAATCAGTGCAAAGAATGCCATCAAGTGAATCAGGTAATGACGCCAATTGGCCCAAAAGCAAGAAACATGAATAAAAATGTGGGCTATACAAGTGGTGACATGAACCAATTATTGTATTGGGCTGCTCAAGGTTGGATTGAGAGCAAGCTGAACGTTGATTTAATGCAAGGCTATGAAAATGAAAGTGTTAGCATCGATGAGAGAGCAAGAGCGTATCTGGATATTAATTGTGGCCACTGCCATATTCCAGGAGGTTCTGCTGATACCACGGGACTGTACTTAAATCTGACCGAAGAAACCAAAGAGCATTTAGGTATCTTTAAAAAACCAGTGGCGGCAGGAAGAGCTAGTGGGAATCTCAAATATTCTATTGTTCCTGGGAAATCAAATAAATCTATCATGATCTATCGCATGGATTCTCTTGATCCAGGAATTATGATGCCAGAATCTGGAAGAGCGCTTGCTGATGATAAAGGAATAAAGCTTATCTCTGAGTGGATTAATCAGTTATAGCCTTTAAATTTGTCTATCAGGCCTTATCTAATTCATAATAGCTTTTTATAGGAGATAATCGATGTCAAGACATTCAGCAATAAATAGATTTGGAAGATCCTCAAATCCAGCATTTTCTAGAGGTTTCGAAGGTCATACGGAAAGTTTACCTTTAAGCGAAAGGATGACTCTTGATGGGGCGGTAAATAAGACAGGAATTTTATTAGCTTTGTGCTTTTCAGGTGCTGCCATTGGCTGGAATATTCCAGCACTAATGTTTCCAGCAATGATTGTAGGATTTATTCTTGCCATGGTTACTATATTTAGAAGCAAAGAAAAAGCTGGTTCTACGGCCCCCTTGTATGCATTATCACAAGGAATTTTTCTTGGCGGCATAACATTAATGTATGAAAATATGTTTGATGGCATTGCCATTCAAGCCATAGGACTTACTTTTGGCATTCTTGCCTCTTTGTTAGTTTGCTATAAAAGTGGGTTAATCAAACCAACAGAAAATTTTAGACTAATGATTGCAGCGGGTATTGGAGGTATTTTTATCCTTTACATGGTTAGTTTCATTATGAGCTTTTTTGGAAGTGGCATAAGCCTTCTTTCGCCAACCAATGGTTCATTAATGAGCATTGGTCTATCTCTAGGCATAGTTTGCTTTGCCTCGCTATCCTTAGTTTTAGATTTTGATTTCATCGAACAGGGCGCAGAAGATGGTCTCCCAAAATACATGGAATGGTACGGAGCTTTTTCATTAATGGTTACTCTGATTTGGCTGTATTTGGAGATTCTCAGACTTTTATCAAAAATGAGGAGCAGGTAACAAGAGAATGAATACAATTTTCTTTAGCGTATTAGCAATTTTTTCCTTATTCGTATTTATGAATCTTGGGAAGATTAAAGCTTCAAAAAAGCAAACTGATAGGGACGATCGAATTAATAGATTCGGATCTAGAAAATCTCGAGGCAGTCAAAAAAAAACTAACTCTACAATTATTGAGGGAGAAGCTGAGGTAATAAATGATGAAGATAAAAAGTAAATTTTTTCTTTTTTTTATATTCGCAGGTTTTATAAATCTTTCTCTCGCAGCAATAGATCAATCAAAAGGGTCTTTTGAAGATAAATTCAGGCAATTAGATGAGGTTTTTCCATCTCCAAACCTTTTTAGGCCAGCTACTGGAGAGCCTGGGCCAATGTATTGGCAGCAAAGAGCAGATTACAAAATCCAAATCAAGCTGAATGAAGATACGCGAAGCGTTGAAGGTTCTGAAACAATAACCTACACCAATAATTCACCTTTAACTTTAAAATATATTTGGTTACAGCTCGATCAAAATATTTTTGCCAAGGAATCTATTAATAATTTAACGCGTCCATGGGGCGGCGGAGATTCAAGCGTAGATTTTTCAACTCTTCGGAGACAAAATTTTATGGATAAGTTTGAGGGTGGATTCCAAGAGCTATCAATCAAAATTAATAATAAATCTCCTGATACTAATCTAGTTGGCACGCATGTTCGCATTAATCTAGAGCAACCCCTAAAGCCAGGTGAATCTACTTCGCTGGATGTTGAATGGGCTTATGCATTAGTTGAAGAAAATGCTGTTCGGGCAAGGAACGGTTATGAAACCTTTGAAGATGGAAATGATATTTTTCTTATGGCTCAGTGGTATCCAAGAGTCACAGTATTTAGTGATTATGAGGGTTGGCACAATAAAGAATTTATTGGTAACGGAGAATTCACACTAGAGTTTGGCGATTTTGAAGTAGATATTTCAGTGCCATCTGATCATGTTGTCTCAGCGACTGGTGTTTTGTTAAATGAGAACGATGTATTGAGTCCAATTCAAAAAAAGAGAATGAAGCAAGCTAGAAAATCTGAAAAGCCTATGTTCATCATTACCCCAGATGAAGCTTATGACAATGAATTAGAAAAAAGTACTGATTATAAAACTTGGTCTTTTAAAGCGGAAAATGTAAGAGATTTTGCTTGGGCAAGCTCTAGAAAATTTATTTGGGATGCTGCTGGCTACAAACAAGATTCGAAAGAAAATCCGTTGGTCATGGCTATGTCTTTTTACCCTAAAGAAGGTGAGCCCTTGTGGTCTAAATACTCAACAGAAGCTGTCATGCACACCATGAAAGTGTATTCAAAATACTCTTTTGATTACCCCTATCCGACTGCACAAAGTGTTAATGGTCCTGTAGGTGGCATGGAGTATCCAATGATTACTTTCAATGGCCCAAGGACTGAGCTAGAAGATGATGGAACCAGAACATACTCTAGAAGTGAGAAAGAATTTTTGATTGGTGTAGTAATCCATGAGGTTGGTCACATCTATTATCCAATGATTGTAAATTCAGATGAGAGGCAATGGACATGGATGGATGAGGGGCTAAATACTTTCGTACAATACTTAGCAGAACAAGAATGGGACATTAACTATAGATCGGATCGTGGTGAGCCAAGGTGGATGACGGAATTTATGTCCAGTAGTTATCAAGTGCCGATCATGACTAATTCAGAGTCACTACTGCAATTTGGCAATAATGCATATGGAAAACCGGCTACTGCTCTTGTAGTTCTTCGAGAAACAATTCTAGGAAGAGAGTTATTTGATCAAGCATTTAGAGAATATTCTGTTCGCTGGAAGTTCAAAAGACCTACGCCTTATGACTTCTTTAGAACCATGGAAGAAGCCTCAGGCGTCGACCTAGACTGGTTCTGGCGAGGTTGGTTTTATAGCACTGATCATGTAGATATAGCTCTCAATAATATTCATTTAGCTTCCTTAGATACATTAGATCCTCAGATCAATCTAGCTAAGGATCGAGTAGATTTTGAAAATGAGCCATTAATACTGCACGATCAGCGAAATGAAGCAGCAAAGATTGAAACACGGGTTACCGAGAGACCGGAACTTCTAGATATTTATAATGAGTATGATGAGTTCACTCCATCAGATAGAGAGATGGGCGATTCTAAAGAAATATTAGAGGATCTCTATGATAAAAATAACAGTGATCCTGAATGGAAGAAAAAAGCCTTGGTAGAAGCCATAGAAAAAGATGAGGGGTACTATATCTTTGAATTCTCTAATAAAGGTGGCTTAGTAATGCCCATACCTCTTGAGATTACCTACGAAGATGGAACGAAAGAACTTGTAAGAATTCCTGTAGAGGTATGGAGAAAAAATTCCAAGAAAACTAAATGGTTAAAGCGTTCTAAACTTAAAATTACTCAAGCGGTTATTGATCCTTATTGGGAGATTGGAGATACGCAAATTGAAAATAACTACTACCCCACACGTCTTATTCCAGCAAGATTAAAACCTAGAGCATCTCGCAGTAATCCTAAGAATCTGATGCAAGATCTCCTCAAAAGAAACCAAGAAATTTCTTCACATAATTAATTAGCTCCTATGATCTTAGTTGCATTCGACTTCGGTATTTCAAATACTGATATAGCTATTTTTCAGGATAATAAAACCTCTTTTCACAGCATTCCTTCAGAACATAAAAGCTTAAGTCCTGAGTTAATCAAAGAAGTCTTGGATATCCATTCTTTATCGCTATCAGAGATAGGTTTAATTGGGGTAACAGGAGGGAAATCCTCTGATCTTCCTGAAAATATAGATTTAATTCCGGTAATTAAGATTAATGAAGTTGACGCAATCGGTTTTGGTGCAAAAGTTCTATATGACATTGCTGAGGAACCAACCTTGGTTATAAGTGCCGGCACAGGAACAGCATGCGTTATGGTTCAAGGAAATAATTTTAACCACCTTGGTGGCATTGCGGTTGGCGGAGGAATGTTAGAGGGCTTAGGTTCTTTGCTATTCAAAAATGCTCGAGGACAAGAAATAAATGAATTTGCCACTCAAGGTTCAAGAGGTAAATTAGATTTGTTGATTGGCGATGTAGTTAATAAAATAGGCGCTCTTTCGCCTGAAATAACAGCTGTTAACTTTGGAAAAGCTAAAATTGCTTCAGCAGATTCAATGGAAAATACATCTGCAGCTCTATGTAATATGGTTGGTGAAGTCATTGGAACTATTGCTTACCTCAATGCTTTATTGATTGGATCCTCGCGAGCATGCTTTTTAGGCAGGACTTCATATCTATCAGAAGTAACCAAGGGTATAGATGAAAGACTCGAATTGGCAGGTATTTCAGGGCAGTATAATGATCATCGAGAGTATGGAAATGTTATTGGAGTGATTGAGCAACTAAAAAATCATGGATAAATATTGTATTTATTCTTGGAACCAAGATCACTCTTCCACTCCTTAAGCCTCTAAAAATCTAAACCAAAGAAAGGATTTTAGTTACACAAGAACTTAGATCGCCAGTATTTAAAATAATGTGATGTGCGCTCTCGCTATAGAGATTTTGTCGCTCTTGAAAGGCATCTTCAATACTTTGATTTGGCTCCTTAGCAAATCCTCTATCTAAAAAACTAGGCACTCTTTGTAAGATTTGATCAAAAGGAACTTCGAGATATATTACCAATGAATTTTGTTTGAGGTACTCCATAGCTCTAGGGCTATAAACTGCACTGCCACCAGTAGCAAGAATAGAATTGGCAAGCTCTATTGATAAAATAGTTTCTTCTTCAATATCCCTTAACTTCAAATAACCAGAATCATCTAATATGTTCTGAAGAGTTTGATTGAACTTAGTTTCTATTAATTCATCACTGTCGATAAACTGGAGGTTTAATTGTTTAGCAAGTTCTATGCCTACAGATGATTTTCCAGCACCTGCCATGCCAATTAATGATATTGAATTATTCATATTTCGTGCTTTACTATGATTTAAATTAAGTCTTTATTTTAAACCTTGAAATAGAAAATTAAATCAATATGAAATATAAATTTTTACTCTCTCTTTTGATCTCTCAGACTCTCTTTGCCTCCACTCAGCTCGTTGTCCTAGGATCTGGCAACCCTAACCCTAATCCTGAAAGAAGTGGCTCAGCCTATGCTGTAATTGTTGATGACACTCCATATTTAGTGGACTTTGGACCAGGTGTCATAAGAAGCGTTGCAGCTTTATCACCGAATTGGGGCGGAAGTATTGACGGGATGAATGTTATCAAGCTTGAGCATGCTTTTTTAACTCACATTCATTCAGACCATACAGCTGGCCTATCCGACTTACTTTTAACACCATGGGTAATGGGCAGGGAGAATAAACTAAATCTTTTTGGTCCTGCAGGCTTGGAAAGAATGGCGTTTTCTCTCTTAGATGCTTATAAAGATGATATAGATTATCGAATGAACGGTACTCAGCCCTCTAATGGGACTGGTTATAAATTTAATTTCACTGAGCTGGATAATGGCATTGTGTTCAAGGACGACAATCTCACTGTTGAAGCTTTTAAAGTTAATCATGGAGAATTTGAAGATGCATACGGCTTTAGATTTACATCAAAAGACAAAGTCATAGTATTCTCAGGAGATACCGGACCCTCCAAAATTTTAGAAAGATACGCTAAAGATGCAGATATCTTAGTGCATGAGGTCTATTCTTATGCAGGCTTTTTAAAGAAAACTAAAGACTGGCAAATTTATCATAAAGGTCATCATACTTCGACTTATGAGGTTGGAGAGATTGCTGCTAGAGCAAAACCAAAACTTTTAGTGCTTTCGCATATATTATTTTGGGGCGCAGATGAGCAAGATATCCTGGAAGAAACACGAACTACATTCAGTGGGAATATTAAAATTGCAGAAGACTTGATGGTTATCAAATAAGAATGGTGGAGCTACGCGGGATCGAACCGCGGACCCCCTGCTTGCAAAGCAGGTGCTCTCCCAGCTGAGCTATAGCCCCACACGAGGGGTCATTGTACAAGAAATAATTATAAATGAAATATTCGATGTAACTTTTAGACAGAGAAACGAAAATTAAACTCTAAATCTGATTCGGTTGATTGTTCTGAAGATTCTGTAATAATATACAGGTTCCCAAAGGAGGCTGCCTTCAAACCCAATGTTGAACTTGCGTTAAACATTCTTAGGAGGGTTTCGGGGAGAAAAAGCTACCACAACTTTTTTCAGGCAACCCCCAATGAGATCTCTATAATTCTACCAAGTACCCAAAGGAGCTACTCTTAACCCTGTGTTCATATTTTAGAGGAACATGCTTGAAGGGTCAGGGAGTAAAGCTACCACAACTTTGTTGAGTAGCTCCCGTGAGATCCTGAATTAAAACTTATAACTAAATCCTACTTTAAATGTTTGAGGTTTCTGAGACCTAGCACCATCTTTAGGGGCTCTGGCCGCAATATCTTCATTGTCAGTAGCATTTTCAAGAACACCATATACGTCTAGGTTAGGGTTAACAGCCTTTCTTAGAGTTAAGTCCATATAACTGTATGCATCAATAGATTGAAATGCGCCACAAGCTGCTGTAGAACATGAGCTGCCGTGATCAGCAAGTCTCATGTAACCACTTAAGCCACCTTCAGTAATAAAGCCTGCGCTGATATTAAGAACTGAGCTTGGGATGTAAGGAACATCGTCGCCTGCTGCTACTTTGCCCCAGTAGTCTCCATTGTTGAAGCTATTCTCAAAGGTTGCATCTGTTGAAGTGAAAGTTACTGCTACAGGGTAGCTAATGCCGTTTGAACCTTCAAATACCATAGAAGATGTCATCTCAAGACCTGAGACATCAACTTCGCCGCCACTAAATGTTTGGCCAGCCTCACAGTCTCCGCCGCTTGAATTGGTACATGTTCCAACTAAGTTTGCATAGTCACTGGCAAAGTACATAACTTCAAAAGCCATAGTGCCTTTGTTATATCTTAATCCAAGTTCCATGTTGTCAGCTTCTTCAGCGTCGCCACTGAATACAGGAGCCATTCCTTGATGGAATCCAGCTACAAGTTTGATGCTCTCACTAAAGTCATACGTTGCACCAAAACCTGTGGTTGTGTAGTCTCCGCTAGACATTTTGTTGACGTATTTTCCAGAAGCGTCAGGAATCAATCTTGTTTCTTTCCCGTCATCCCATCTGTTTTCTACTTTATCGTAGTCTTCTGATCTATGACCAACAGTCAGGGCTAATTTACCCATAGTGAATGTATCTGAGATGAAAAATGAAGATGCGTCTGTTGCTCTTAGTCTGTTATTGCTGCCTTTGTAGCCAGTAGAACAAGCATATAGAGCTGAATTTGTTCCAGATGCACTTTGATCAAAGCACTCATACCATTGGTATCTGCTCTCTGAATCTTCCATGTCTCTGTAGCCAACTGTAATATCGTGATTCCCAATCTCTGTAGATGCTTGAAGTTGGAAGCCTTCGTTTGTGTAGTATCTGTTGTTGTGCTTTAACTTAACTTGAACAGCTAAAGTGCCATCAAGAATAGCTTGGGCATTCGCACTGCCACCGTTAGCAGCCGAAATAACGCTATTAATACCGTTGCTTACGCCGTGTGCTTTCTTATTATTGGCTTTATCAACTTTAAACCAGTCTCTGTGATAGTCATTGCTCCATGAAGTTGCAACTACATCGATGTTTCCAAAGCTGCCTTTATAAGTTAAAGATGTTTGACTGGCATCGTTATCCATTTCGTCATACTGAGTCATCCCATAACGTTTTCTTGGATTTTTATTAAAACTTGTATCTGATAGTCCTACATATGACTGATCTGAAACTTCGTCAGCTTCAACAATTTTCAGTGTTAGCTCATGGTCACCAGTTGAATATCTAAATTTACCCATAAAATCAGATTTATCAAATCCAGTATTTCCGCCAACATTAGCTATGGAATCGAATCCATCGCTTGAATGCTCATGCATTTCTAATAAAGCACCAAACTCTCCATTGCTTCCACCGAAAGATGCATGTGTTCTCATCATGCCGTTATCACCGATTTCTTGAACTAGCTTGCCTTCGTCTGATGTTGGGATAGGTGTGCTAATTAAGTTAAGCGCTCCACCAATGGTGCTGGGTCCTTGAGTAATAGCAGACGGCCCTTTAACAACTTCTACCTGATTGATTCTTCCTGCTGTAGGAAAATAATAGGCTGATGCAGAAGTATAAGGAGCTGGAGCAACCAAGACTCCATCTTCCATGATTGTAACTTTTGCAGATCTATCAATGGTTGTGCCTCTAATGGAAATATTTGGTCTTAAGCCATATCCATCTTCAGTTCTAAAGAAAACACCAGGAACTGCTGATAGTATCTTATGGATGTCAGTGTCCATTGTTTTTTGTAGATCTTCGTTTGAAATCACTGTAACTGAGCCAGGAAGATTTCTAGCATCTTCTTCTGAGCCTACAATTGTTACTGATTCGATTGTTTCAACGTCATATGCTGCAAAAGCAGGAACGAAGAAAAGGATTGAAAGTAATCCCATAATCGTGATATTAATTTTAGTCTGTAGTGTTGGCCAATGATCATTCATTTTTTATCTCCTTGTAGCTCAAGAAGACAATAGGCCTAATTGAGAATCGTAATGATAATGATTCTCATTTAGAAAAACAAGTCTTATTTCATATTAATTTAATTATTTCCTTTGATAGCAAAATAAAGACCTAGAGCAAATATAAAAATCTGTTCGCTCATAAATAGTTTTGGGGTAATAAACCAATCAGAATGGGCCAAGTAAAAGGCTCCTGTCATAATTACTACAACTGCACCTCCGCCTAATCTTGTAACTAAATGCCCTGCCGCACCAAGCAATCCACCCAAAATAACTGCACTTCCAGCAGCAACCTCTCCGATCGCAACCATGCTTGCTACAACATCAGGAGCTGGCATGCCCCCACTCTCAAACATTTTAACCATTCTTTCTGGCGGTAATGGAAATTTACCATAGCCGTGTAAGATAAATGAAGTGCCTAAAACTAACCTTAAAATCCAAGGTGCGAACCCTTGAAATGGTTTGGCTATGGCATCTAAGTAATTTGAAATGTTCATATAATCTCCTGTTTGTATACTATTTATTGTATCTGAACTCTCACTCTTAATTGTAAAAATTCTATATGCCCCTATATATGAGGTAAACAGGAGATAAAAATGTTTAATCCATTAAAAATGGCTGGGGATATGAAAGGCATGGAAAAAATGCTGAAGCCAGCGCTTGAAAAATTTATGAATGACTCTGGTTTCGTCAAAAAGACAGAGTTAGAAAAATTAGAGAGGAGAGTAGAAGAGCTAGAAAAGAAATTAAATAGCTTATAAAAAGCTTAGTTGCCCTCATAGAAATATAGTCTTTCAATATCTTCTTCGCTGGTAGATTCTCCATATTGAATTTCGATAATATGGCAAGTCTGATCTGATGGATTAATCAGTTGATGCCAATCGCCCTGCTTTACATGAAAGACTTCGTCACCCCTTAAGTGCGATTCAATAACATTATCTGGATCTGTTGAGCTATGTTTAACAAGACATTCGCCTTTGCTCACAAACCAAACCTCATTTCTTTTTTGATGTCTTTGAAATGACATGCCTTTGCCTGACTCTAGAACTAGCTCTTTGACCTTAACATTCTCGTCTTGAAATAAATTGTAGAATTTTCCCCACACTCTATTCTCACTGGTGTATTGCCATTTTTTAAGAATCGCACTAGAAGAATTCATTTTGCTGTCTCCTCCGATACTAAAGCGAAAAGTGATTCCCTCTACGCTCATTTCTGGAATATTATCTGAACTGCGATCGCCTCCATTGCAAAAGATAATTTCGTCAGATGGAAATTTTAATTTTATCTTTTCAAGAGCTGAAGAGCAGCTACCTGCTTCATCGTCTTCAAAACCAATGACCTCATCTACAACCTTAATGTTGGATACTACGATTTGTCTTTCGGTAAAAGGCATAAAGAAATTACCTTTCTTTCTTTGTAACCAATCATCGCTGTTTAGAGCAACCACAAGATGATCGCCAAGTTTCTTGGCTTCTTTAAAGTACTCTATGTGGCCAGAATGAATTGGATCAAAGCCGCCACTTACCACAATAATTTTAATTTTTCTTCCCTCTATTTAGTGATGTTATTAATTATACAATTTTACAAAAAGCTGTATTAAAACTAGGGCTGCCTGATTAGCTCTATCATTTTAGAAACCTCTTGAGGAGGATTAGGATAGAATCTTGAGATGAAAACTGCAACTGTAAAATTAATGAGCATGCCAATAAACCCTATGCCCTCAGGTGAAACGCCGCCAACCCAATAAGTTGCATTATCGAATACTGGATTAATAAATTTAAAATAAACTATGTAACTTGAGGTGAAGACTAAGCCAGAAATCATGCCAGAAATGGCGCCCTCTTTGTTCATGGATTTAGAAAATATGCCAAGAAGTAAAGCCGGAAAGATTGTTGCGGCAGCTAAGCCAAATGCAAAAGCTACAACCTGAGCGACAAAACCTGGAGGATATATCCCAAAGAGCCCAGCAATTACAATTGCAACTGCGGCTGCGCATCTTGCATAAAATAACTCCTGCTTTTCTGAAATATTAGGTTTAAAAGTTTTCTTTAATAGATCGTGAGAAATAGAGGAAGAAATTACCAACAATAGCCCTGCAGCGGTCGATAGTGCCGCAGCTAGTCCCCCAGCAGCAACCAATGCAATGACCCATCCGGGCAACTTCGCAATCTCAGGGTTAGCTAAAACCATAATATCTTTGTCAATATAGATTTCATTTTTATTAGAGTTATCTGCAGGATTATTCGTCAATCTTTGGCCAGACTCACCTTCCTTGTCGATAAACTGAGGTCTCTTATCTTCAAATGCATTGCCCGCAGAATAATGGATAACGCCATCAGCATTTTTATCATTCCAGGCAATTAGACCTATGCTCTCCCAATTTTTAAACCAAGCAGGTGCATTAGAGTATTGTTGATCTTGAATTGAGTCTATAAAGTTCATTCGTGCAAATGCACCCACGGCAGGAGCGGTGGTATAAAGCAAAGCAATAAATACAAGAGCGTATCCAGCAGATTTTCTTGCATCACGAACTGAAGGCACGGTAAAAAATCTAACGATGACGTGAGGCAGTCCGGCTGTTCCAAACATCAATGCTGCCGTTATACAAAAGATGTCTATCGTGCTTTTTGAATTTTCTGTGTAAGCCAAAAAACCTAGCTCTGTGGTTACTTTATCTAGTTTATCTAATAAATATGTTGGGCTGTCGACAAGGGTATCTCCAAAGCCAAGCTGAGGAACGGGGTTGCCAGTCATTAAAATAGAGATGAAGATTGCGGGAACAAGGTATGCAAAAATTAGAACGCAATATTGAGCAACTTGGGTATAGGTAATGCCTTTCATGCCTCCCAAGACAGCATAAAAGAAGACTATTCCCATACCAATTATTACTCCAGTATTAATATCTACTTCTAAAAATCTTGAAAATACGATTCCAACTCCTCGCATTTGCCCAGCCACATAAGTAAACGAGACAAAAATTAAACAAACCACTGCAACTAGTCTGGCAGCTTTTGAGTAGTAACGAGTTCCAATAAAATCAGGAACTGTGAATTGACCAAACTTTCTTAAATAGGGTGCAAGTAAAAGTGCCAATAAAACATATCCGCCAGTCCAGCCCATAAGGTACACCGAGCCGTCCTTTCCCATGAAGGCAATTAAGCCTGCCATTGATATGAAAGAAGCAGCAGACATCCAGTCTGCAGCTGTCGCCATACCATTGGCAATAGGGTGAACTCCTTTGCCAGCGACATAAAAGTCACTCGTGGATTTCGCTCTAGACCATATTGCTATAGCTATATATAAGGCAAAAGATAGTCCAACAAAAATATAGGTTAATTCTTGAGTGCTCATTGCTCTTCTGAGTCTGCAGACATTTCTTTGTGATACTTTTTATCTAACCTATTCATCAAAAATACATAGACAAAAATTAATAAAACAAAAATATAGATGCTGCCTTGCTGAGCAAACCAAAATCCGAGTTTAAAACCACCTATTTTTATCTCATCAAGGGCATCTGACCAAAGTATTCCAAAACCAAAGGAGGCGACAAACCAGATAGCCAGCAAGGCAAATAGAATTCTTATGTTTGATTTCCAGTAAGACTGGCTTGGGTTATTTTTCAAAATAAATCTTTTAGAATTTAATCAATGGATTAAAGGTAATTCTATCTGGAATTTGGTCAGCGCCTGGGACCCCTCTGGCAACCAGAAATGGTTTCAAAGTTTCTATTGCTTTGGGCTCATCGAAATGGCCAATACCTGGATGCAAATGATGCACAAAATGCAATTGCATAGAGTGATTGATATACCTTGGCATCCAATGAGACCAAAAACGGGCATCTTTGTATCGCCCTTCCGATGTCCCAATGTGAGGATAGTAAGAAAAAAATATTACTACATATACAGTTCCAATCTTAGCAGGCAACCACCATAGTAAAAGTGTCTCCAATGGAAAAATAACAACTAAACTCATTAAACATGCTCTATACAGCAAAGCTATTGGCACGGCCTTTTGAAAAGAATTCGTAAAGGCTTTATCGCTCTCAAAAACATCAAGATATTTTTCATAATCGGCTGTATTTGATCCATCGGCTGATCTTTTGATGCTCTTAAAAAGTGATCCAGCATGCGCATTTAGGTAGTCAGGATCTTTTTCAGAGTTATTAGTAAAGGCATGATGCTTCATATGCGTCACTCGTAAAAGCTCATAAGGAAGGTGAAGCGTTACAAGCGATATATGTCCTACCAAAGAATCAAGCCATCTCATCTTGGCATCACCCCTAGAAAAATTGCCATGCTGAGCTTCATGAGAAGGTAAATATGCAAAACACGCACATATACTGGCAATAAAAAAGCCTGCCCATAAAGGAATATAGCCAAGTAAAACTAAAGGCCATAACGAGAGCCAAATAGCGGCTTGCCCTAACCCAATTAAGATCATTTCCCATTGAAATCGTTGAGAGAAACTTTTTGCTATTGCTTTTTCATTAGCAAATGAGAATTCTGCAGAAATACCTTGATCAATATTCATAACCACCTACCTCTGTAAATAGCCATTAGGCCAATTGCAGCTCCGGCAGCATATGACCAAAAACTTATATTAGAGATTGATGCTAAATAAGTGGATTGCTTAGAAAGTTCATTAAAAATACTCCCTAAAAATATAAGTCCAAACCAACCTTTTGCCCAATACTGTATATGTGACGTCACAAAACTCCCTAATTTCTGCATCATCTAAATAGTATAGAAAATAAAGTTCTACCCATCGACATTTATCAGCTCAATATCAAATATTAAAGTTGAGTTTGGTGGAATGGTTGGTCTCCCTTCCTCTCCGTAAGCTAGACTTGGGTGAATAAAAACGCGCCACAAATCGCCAACCCTCATTTTAGAAATAACTTTTTGGCATCCTGGGATTAATTGAGAGAGCTGAATAGTCAGAGGATCTCCCATCTCTACTGAGCTCCAAAACACTGTTCCATCCATCAGGGTTCCATGAAAGTGAGCTGTAATGGTGTCAGATAGCACTGGTGAAGATTTGTTCATGTCTCCTGACTCAATAACAGAATACTGCAAGCCATCCTCTAAAGAAATCACCCCATCTTTGGCTGAATTGCTCAAAAGAAAAATTTCACTTTGCTGAAGATTGGTTTGAAGATTTGATTCTTGGCTGCACGAAGCTACCAGAATAAATAACCCAAAATATAAATATATGTTTTTCATTCATACAGTATGCCAAAAAATTTTAATTAATCTGACTCGTCGGGCAATTGTTCTAAAATTACATTCACAGAAATTTCCCATATCTCATCAAGATAATAAATAAATTCTATCCAATGGTTCAATCTATCCATTGCAAAAAGCTCTTGATCCCCTCCATAGCCGATTGATAGATCATGAATCTGAGAAGAATCAAGCTTATAGGTGTTGACCAAGGATGCTAAATCAAAACACGGATGATTGAGGCTTGCATACTCCCAATCTAAAAAATAAAACTTATTTTTCCAGAGTAAATTGCCTTGATTCAAATCATTGTGGGATAAAACCTTGGTGGTCCCATCAAAATATAATTCTTTAAATAGACTCAATGCTTTTTTATAAAGAGGCTCATAAACAGTGTCTTGTAATAAGTTTCCATATAACTCCATAGAGTTACTAAAAATATCTGAGCAATCATCTGGTATAGAAGTGTTGTGAATCAAAGAAAGTTCTCTTCCAAGTGACTGCAAGCAGTGATCCTTATTATTAGATTTAAATGAGGGCTTTACTCCAGGAATAAATTCCCAAATTAATATTCCTGCTAATTCATCTTGATATAAAACCTTGGGGGCTAACTCTAAATTTTTTACGTTATTTAAAATTTTAACTTCGTTGTCTCTATCAATTGATAGCATCGATGCGCTTGGGCAATCAACTCGGATAACTGCCTTAGCATTGTTGTAGCTACATAAAAATACTTGAGAAATGGCTCCAGAGGCGAGATTTTGCTCAAGGGCAAACTCACCGGGAATAGATTTTATTTTTTCAGAGATTTGAACCATTGAATTCATTTTTTATTTTGCTCCATGATTGGTAACCAAAATAAATTATTATTATGTAAATCATAAACAATATCGCAGTAAGCCACAGGTCTCTTGAAATAAATAAATAAATTGAGGTTGCGTCTATCACAAACCAATAGATCCAGTTTTCTAATAATTTCTTTGCAACCATATAGGTTGCGACAACTGCACCCCAGGTAACCAAAGCATCCAAAAAAGGTAAAGCTGCATCAGTGAACCTTTCTAATAAAAAGCCAGATAAAAAAGAAAGGGCTAAGATTATTGATATAGCAGTCAGGTGCTGATATTTACTCCAAGTATTAACAACGAAAATAGTGTTGTTTGTATCGCCCGCTCTCCACTGTGAAAAGCCATAAAATCCCATAACTACATAAAAAACTTGTAAGTAGGCCTCCATGTATAACCCGGCTGACTGCATAATAAAAAAATATAAAACGGAGCTCATGATGCCGGCCACCCAGCACAAAATATTCTGCTTAACAGCCAATACCAGATACAAAATTGCAAGAATCACGGCTGTGATTTCTATCCAGTTTTGAGCAATAAAGCTAGAAATCATATCGAATAGAGACCCCTATGTGCCGTGGGTCGCCATGTCTCTCATACAATGTGTCTATAAAATTTGGGGCTTCATTGCCGAAGTAAAATCCTCGAACAGCATAGTACTCATCAAAAATATTTCTTGCCCATAATTCATAATTCCACTTATTTTTTACATACCCTAGCTTTAAATTAGTTAACGCGTATGACTTAGATTTATTATTATGAGAATCGCTGTAATAAAAACTGCTGTTACCCGTGAAATCAACTGCTAGGTATGTGCTTGTGGTCGGAGTCCAGTTGAATCCAAGCGCATAACTTCTCTCAGGAGCATGGGCTTGAGCACGACCCTCAAGGTCTTTTCTAGATTGCCAATTCTTAATTTCAGTTTTCAATATTCCTAGATTAAAAAACATTTGCAAGGATTCAGTGATGTCCATGTCCATATTGACTTCTAGACCTTGATTCACTCCCTCGGCTGCATTTTGAGTGAGAAAAGAAAAGGTATTCGGATCGCTGGGATCG